>Ga0208599_1000318_pt1 | contig 11974 bp, 10 predicted proteins | sample LakMenEpi17Aug12_FD_150706 | JGI IMG/M metagenome (GOLD analysis project Ga0208599, IMG submission 150706) | Freshwater microbial communities from Lake Mendota, WI - 17AUG2012 deep hole epilimnion (SPAdes) | ecosystem: Environmental > Aquatic > Freshwater > Lake > Epilimnion/Euphotic zone ... | reverse complement strand
TCAACCATGTCGGACAGTTCAATTTTACCGGACGGGTCCATGCGCGGCGTAAAGCCATGTTGAAGATTCAACAGTGTAATTAGCTCGATCGCCTCGTTCACAAACTTAATGTGGCGGTCCTTGAGGCTTCTATTTTCGCTGTACAGAACACTGTTGCTCGATGACAGCTTTTCCTTCTCATCCTTCGTCGTCTCGACGTGCTCCAGGTGCGTGGAGTGGAGCTGATCGACCTGGGAGGCGCACACCCCGATCTCCTTTTGTAAAGACACCTTTTCGCTCTCGTATGCCTCCTTAAGTCGCTTCAGCTCGGCGTCGCGCTGCCGCAAGGTCGCCTCTAGGCGCGCCTCCGCATCCGAGGCACGTGTTTCGAGGAGTTCGGCGGCGTGCAGCGCCTCGGCGTTCGCGGCGCGCTGCTCTTTGGCGGCCGCCGACGCTGCGGTAGAGGTGGCGTTGCACGCCGCCAGCTTCGCCTTGAGCTCGGTGTCTTGCTTCTCCAGCGCGCTGGACATCTCGATGTGTTCGGCCAGCTCGCTCTTATCGCTGCGTGACTTTGCGACCAGCGCGTCGTGTCGCTTGACCAAAGCCTCGTGCTTATCGACGTGGTCCGCGTGTTTGGTTTTCAGCGCGGCGTGGTCAGCAGCCATGGTCTCGTGAGCCTTGCCCAGCCGTCTGAGCTTCTCTTCCGCCGCCTCCAACTTGCCGCGGGTCGCTTCCAGATCAGCTCGCGTCTCCGCGGCGTTCTCCTGCGTGATCGCCACCTGAGCCTGCAGTTCGTTGTGCTTTTCCAAGAGCGTGTTGTGCTGATCCACAAGTGCGCCGTGTTTTTCTTTCTCGACGCCGAGCTGCTCGGTGACGATGGCGTGTGCGCTGGCGACGTCGGCGTGTTTGGAGCTGAGTTCTGATGCGGCGCCTTTGAGCTCCTGAACCCGCGCAGCCAGCGTGGCTGTTTCCGCCTTGGCGGCTCGCAGCTCTTCCTGCGTGCGCTGCAGCGCGGCGCGCTCCGTCTCGTGCGTCTCCGCGACCGCCCTCAGAGACTCCATGTCACCTAGAGCGCGTTCGTGATTGTTTTTGAAGGATGCAGCCTGTCGCGCCAGCTCTTGATTCATTCGGTTTGCATCTTCCACCGTAGCCTCCAGCTTCGCCTGGGAATCCTTCATCGCCGTCAGCTCGGCGCTGAGCCGTGCGTTGTCGTCCTTCAAACGACCCATCGCCATAGCCTGCACGCGCTGCAGTTCGCTGTTGCCTTTTTGGATCTCGAGCGTCTTGGTCTTCCACGATTCGGTCATATCTTGCGTATCCTCCGAGTCGCCGTTCAACAGTAGCGCTTCCTGTCGCGCAAAAAACGGAAACGCGCCCACAGCGGGAGCATTCTCGGGCGCGCCGTACACGGTGCCCCTGCTGCGTTCCGGCCCGTTCATGCTCATCGCGCCTGTCAAAAAAACACACGCAGTTTCTTATTTGCATAAAAGAACGACGAAGAACATCTACGACCAAGCGCAAGACGCGACGTGCGAGTCAACAGTGTCCGGTGGTTCGGGCCCTCCCGCCGGATCACAACGCGCACCCCTTCCACCTCGCACACGACTATTTTGCAATCGTGCCACAGTTCGATTGCCCCGCGTTGCATTTCGATTGCAGAATCATTCCGCATGTCGCGTTTCAATGAAGTTGATGTCGCACTAGACGTGCCGTTTCATGAAAAGGACGATGCCAAAGGTCTCGGAGCGCTTTGGTCCCCGGCCCATCGTACGTGGTGGTGCAGAAGCGGGGACAGCTACAAATTTCGGCGATGGCTCGCACCGACGGGGTGGTGGACCGACTTGTCACCCGAAGAGGTGGTAAACCAACTTCGAAGCGGTACCGCCGATCCCAACGCGAACTGCGACCGTTTCGGTCGGCTGATCAACGACGCCGCCGCGCGCGGTTGGTTCGACGTCATGGTGGCCGCTTTGCGTTTAGCACCACGACCGGCCGAATGGTGTGTCTGGGATGTATTGGACATTGAAAACAAAAAAACGCGGCGCGCCGCGTTGGCATCCCTTTTCGGACTGTGCAACGTAGTTCTCGATGCAAAATGGAAAAAAGAAGGAGTCGGTGTGTTTCACTCGGCTGTTCGTCGGGAAGACACTGATCTCATCACCTTACTCGTTGCGTTCGGCATAACGGACATGAGAGACACTGATAACGCCGAAGACCTCTTTAAACGTAATATAAAGTTCACGGAATCTAAACCGCGAAAGCTTCGTAAGACTGAGCGGGAACCGAAAAGTGCACTCGACGTGGCCACGCTCGTGTGGAGGTTTGAATGCGGAGGGAAAGCAACATTAAAAGTGATAGAGGAAACCAAGGAATCGATGCGTGTGGATGCGGTTCATCTACACGAAGCCGCTCAAGAAGCAGCGCACGAGGCTGCAAAAGCCTTTCAAAACCCCACAGCGATTCTATCGGTGCAATATGTCGAGGAGGTTGTGAAAAAACAAGTCGACGCGGTGCGTTCCCGGTCGGCGTCTGCGAAAAAGCTCACAGCGATCAAAGAGAAAGAACGCGACAAGCTGAAGATCGTTCTGACGCTGGTGTGGACACAAATGCTGGCCGAACACATGAAACGCGCATCCGCGGTCGTGTCGGGCCACCTGAAACGGGCTTTATTGCGGCGCATGGTCGTCGGCCTACGGGTTTCGGCGCGTATCGAAGAGGCGTTCACAATCGCCGACGAAGTCGACCGAGCGTTCAAACCACAGAAACATACGTTCGACCGGACGGTCACTCTGCGCCCTAGAAACGACGACAGCTCGTTTGAATTCCCGCCCGGAACTTTCAGTAACGGAGGACCATTCGGCGGCGAATTTGCGGCGTTCACAGTCGACATTCTTGCCACCACGCTTCGATCCATCCACGGACTCGCTTGCGGAAACTCGGGCGAACGAACGGCTTTAGCTTCAGCTCCCGCCCGTGCCATTGTAGCGGTCGTCGACGCAGCGGAGTTCCTGTGCGCAGATTCGGTGGTTTCGGAGGCGTCCGAGTTGTTTGCACGCCTCTTGGACGCCCCGCTGTGCTCAGTTGACCGCGAGGAGGCGCTCAGCTTCATGGCAGAGGACGTTGCCGCGCGGGTTGCAAACGTCTTTTGGGAAACGGAATGAAACTTAAAACACAACAACCCCCCTCCCCTTCCCGTGACAGCTCTCGATTGCGGGATTTCAATCGAAGAAGTTTTCAATCGAGCGCGATTCGGTCGGCCGCGCGCACATGGGCGCCTCTGCCGTCGCCGCGCGGGCGCACCGCTTGGAGTCGTTGGGAGGCAAGTGCGCCGACTGTGAAGTGTTTGTCTTCAAAAGTACCAAGGACAAATGCGCCTACTGCGATGCGCGACTGTGCGACGAGTGTCGGACGACGTGCACCAAGTGCAAAGACGCCGTGTGCTTCGAGTGCGGCGACGCGCAGCGCATCACGTCGTGCCCGTGCTGCGGCGACGACCTGTGCACCGAGTGCCTCACCGTGAAGTGCAGCCTGTGCGAGGAGCACGCGTGCGAAAGCTGCAAGGCGCCGTGCGGGGCGTGCGGCGCGGACGTATGTGAGTCGTGCGCGGAGTCGCGCTGCGTACACTGCTTCGTGTGCGACGCGCTGGTGTGTGCGGATTGCGCGCACGACTGGATTGACGACGCGCCCACGAGAGACGATGAAGGACGCGAACACGAGGAGTACGTCTGCGGGTCGTGTTTGCACGGCAACGGGGCGCGCCATGCATCGGCTGGTGGCTAAGAAGCGCTAGCGCCGCTGCGACGACGCGAAATCGGTCGTTGGTGGGCCGGCTGGTGAGGTGCGTCGCGCGTACGGCGCGTTGTGCGCCGGCGTTGCCTGCAAACCTCTCCCTGACAGAATCCTTATTTGCGTAGCGAGTTGCCTGTTTTTCGCCTCGCACTCCTTCAGGGGGTCGGACTCGGCAGTCTCATCATCGAACGACTCGCGGGCGTCGTGGTAGGTCCGGGGGCCGAAGCTTATCTGTACGCTCATATTGCAGACGCCTTTGTTGCTTTTTGAAAGCGAACGCATGTACAAACATCTGTAAAAAAAACAAAGCAGTACTTTCCCCTCGTTGAAACGTTCATCAAAAGCGGAGTTTGCCGGCACGATGTCGATCGTCGACTGGTTCACTGGAGGTACGAAAACTCCTACCGCATCGGTATCCGATGAAGAGTTCGAGCACCTGCGGTCCGAAAACGCGGCCCTGCGCCAACATGTTGAGCAGGCACGAGTCATCATCGAACGCAACGCATCTCATAAGCCGACATCACCCGACACGGAGGCGATGGAGCAGCATATCGAATCGCTCGAGCGAGCGCACGCCGAGGTGATCGCGCAGTATGAAACAGAACACAAGGAGCGTCTGAAAATTGAAACAGAGCGCAATAACGCGGTGCTGGCGCTGCAAAAGGCGGAGACCGAGGCAAAGCACGCCAAAAACGCCAATGCCGTGCTCCAAGAGCGCGTCGAACAGATCGCACAGAGCGCTGAGGAAGCCTCCGACGCCTCATTGACTCTTGAGTGCGCAAAGGACGCCGAGATCGTCGCCGACGAAAAACAGATAGGCGAACTCGTCTCACGGCTCAACCAAATGAAGGTGGAGCAGCTGGCTTTGAAGCGCGAGCTCGCGTCGTGCTCGACCACGACGCAGGAGGCGCAGGGTAATTTGCACTCGATTCACGGGTTTGCGATGGACGTCGTGGACGGGTTCCGAGGCAAAAACGTATAGGTTTTTACTGAAATGAGACGTTTAAAGTGAACTTAACCATGGCCACTCGGTCCGTCCGCACGTGCATACTCAACGCGTTCGCTCATCTGTCTACGCACGAAGCGTCTTTTGCAGAAGGCGACTTGGTCGTCGACGACGAAGACGGATCGCTTTTTAAGAGCTTGTGCGAACAGGGCTCGTCTCTGCCCGGGCGGTCATTATGGTGGGAAATCGCTCTTCCAGACCCGCCTCTTTGTTTTCTCTGCCCGTGCTTTGCGTGCGGTGTTCGAAACGATGTTAAGCAAGCGGTTCGTTTCCGAAAGCACCAAGATGCGTTTGTCATGTTTCGTTTGATGAATTTCAGCGTTTTCTCTACGGATGGATTTCTGGAACACTTGAGACTTTCCATGTGGGGGCAGCCTCGAACGGGCGAAGGCTGCACCGGTGGCTTCAGAAGTACCGACGCCGAACGCTATAACACGCGCAGTAAAATCATCGATGAGGCACTTCACGCCGAGTATAACACGACGGCGAGTTTGTCACTGTACAACCGAACTCATCGCGTAAGCAACGAGCTGTACCTGCCCAAGCCGTGCTGGACGGACGACGCGCGGCCGAGGCGGTGATATGTCGTCTTACAAAAGCACCGTGCAGTTTGCAGTTGCCATTTTTGACGGCTCGAGGGTCGTCTTTAGGGACACTCTTCTGTACACGCGAGCGATCAATCACTGGACCGGCACCACTGTCGCCGGCGTCGCCGTGCCCGCCGCCGCGCGCGGCGCCTCGCCGCTGCCCTCGCCCGAACGTGCGCATCTCAGCCTGAGCGTCATGGTGAGCGGCCAATTGCGGTGCACGCTCGTCGGCTGGCGCGCCAAAGCACTTCACACCACTCGGCAAGCCGGACAGGAAAACGTGCGCGCTATGCGTTTTCAGCGTTCCGGGCTGGGATTCGAGCATGCAGCTCGATTCGACGTGTTCGCAGACCCAGAAGAGCCGGAGAGTGCGGATGCCACGACGCGCACGTGGCGCGTCAGTGCGCTCGTCGGTATGAACGAGGCGTTTCTCAACGAGCTGCTGTGAACAAAAAAACCTTCGTCGTCATTCGTGACGTGTCATCGCAGGTAGTGCCTCCCGCGCGTCACACTCAGTGTTACACGCAGCGCGTCTCGCGCTCACGCCTCGCGCTTCGGCGCCTTGGTAGCATACCGGCGGCGAGAAAACCAGTCTACCAAACGAAGGATGTTCTTCTTCGTCATGGCAGCGTCCGCGGTCTTGGCGCGCACACGCAGCGACGCCGCCAGGCGGTCCAGCGCGCCCATGTGTCCCGACTTGACAACGTGAATCTGGTTCAAAATGTAGTCGTCGGTGCTGTCCGTGCAGGAAAGCGTCACCTCCGTGACATTAGATGTGCAACCGCGGCGATGCGCTCGGTCCGTCGCCTGGCGCACCGACGCCGGCGCCCACGGCGCGTCCAGGTGGATCACCACAGTGGCCGCCGGACACAGGTTCAGGCCGAGGCCTCCGCTGGAAAAAGTCAGGAGCATGACCCGTGTGTCGCCAGCAAGAAAGGACTTGACGGCGGCTGCGCGCTGCGTCGCCGAGCGCGAACCGATGTACAGCTCGGCGTCCAGCCCGCACTGCTCCTTGAGCACGTAGCGAAGTGCGCGCAGAGGCGCGCTGAAGCTCGAGAAAATGAGAACTCCGCCCACGTCGTCCGCCTGGCTCGTCAACTTGCGAACAAGCCACGAAAACTTCGTAGACTGCTCCCAGCTCGCCGCAAGCTCGCGAATGAGAGTCTCTGCGCGGGCGTCGCCATCCGAATAATCCGTGTCGTCTTCCTCCGCGCTTTCCTCGCCACTCTCTTCCTCCTCACTCTCGTCGCTGGATAAACCTTCCGCCTCAGAGTCGGACTCCTCGCTCTCGTCGCTCTCCACGGCATCGGAGTCGGAGGAGGCGTCATCGCGCGGCATCGCCTTTAGCTCCGCCAGCCGCATCGTGAGCGCCGGCAGCTCCGGGTGGATTCCCACCTAAAGAAAACAGTCAGTTTTACACGAGGCGTCATTTGCGACGAGCGCGGGAAGAACGCGCCTGGCGAACGCGCATGAGCGCGGTCAGGAGCTCGACGAACGTGGCACGCTTGGCGTTGGTCAACTGCGCCACGCTGATGAGGTTCGCCAGCCACCGCTGGTGCTGCTCAATCTCTTTGTCGTTCAGCGCGAGGCGCTTCGTGTGCTTCACCAGACGAGGTAGCTCCAGAACGTCTTGTTTCAGGTGCCTTAGAAACAGCGTCTTCTCGAAACCGCGGCTCGTAGATGTATGGAGTATGTCGCGCTCATAGAATCGTTTTTTGGGGTCGTCAAAGGGTGCGCCAAACTTGAGCACGGCGCCGATGGAAGCCATGTCGCTCGGGCGGTTCACGATGGGCGTCCCGCTCAGGCCGAGGCGCGGGTACTCCGCGTGGTTTGCCGCGGCAGGCGCAACGTGCAGCATCGCAATGTGCATGCGCGTCTTTGCATTTCGGATCTTGTGCGCTTCGTCAAAAACCACCATCTTAAAATGGCCAGGCTTGAACAGAAGCGACGGAACGACGCCCATGCGCACGTGCCAGTCGGCGACGTTTTCCTCCACGATGCGCTCGTAGGTCTCGTTGAACTTGTAGGAGACGAACTCATAGCTCAGAATGCAGATCTGCGCGTTAGCTTTGAGCTCGTTCACGGCCACGTTCTCTTCGAGTGTTCGCGAAAACTTGATAATCTCGTCGCGCCACTGAAGCACGACGGACTTGGGGGCCACCACGAGCACATTGAAGCCCTCGTGTTCAGGAGCGGCCACTGAGCGCAGCGCGCACATGCACGCGATGGCGGTGAGCGTCTTGCCGAGGCCGGGGTCGTCGCTCACCAGCAGCGAGCTGGGCAGCGTCGGGGTGCGCGCGTTGGCCACGAAACGCTTGACATTTTCCACCTGGGGGGTTACACCCCCCACACCCCCCACGGCAACGGGGCGCGTCAGTAAGCGTTTATGGAACAGAGTAAGCAACGCCGGGTTTAAGAGGGCGCGCAGCCCCCTTACCTGATGGTCCATGAGCTCGACGCGCGACCGGAGATATTTTTGGAAGTTGACCTCCGCCGCAGGCCGCAGAAACGTGCTCAGGGCGGCGATTCGCGGCGTCTCCGCCGGCGTCTCGAGTTTTATGCGCTTGGCGAGGGCGTTAGAGGCGGGAGTGGCCTCAAACAGGAGCCGCTTCATCGTCGGATGAGCGGTCTGGTGGGCGGTGGGTGAGGCGGGCGGTGAAGGACCCGTCAGGTCGACCACCGTGGGCGCCGCAGGAAGCTCCATTTGCGGCCGACCGTTCTACGCGGTGGGCTCGATTGAACCTCGCGGTGGGTTCGATTGTTTTTCAATCGATAGATTATAGGGTTGGGGAGGCGACGTTGAATGGGTCCGATGACGTGTCACCACTCCCTCTCAAATGTCTGCGCGTGTTCTGAAGCGCGCGTATTATTGCCAAAATATGGCGCTTGTTAAATGCGCCGGTGAAGCCATGTTCACACCATTCACACCGGCATCTTCAAACAAAGAGACGAAGGTGCACATGTTAAGCGGCGAGCGCAAACCCGAGGAGCGCATTTCGGTGGAGGCCAAGTACCTCAAGTCAATCAAGCTCTATGTTTTGGTGCTGACCATCGTGAGCTCGTGCCTGATTGGCACTATAATCGCTGTGATCGGTTTCATGGCTGTGAAGATTCAGAAATATGACATCGTTCAGGCCAAGACGCTCAACGCTTTGACACAGAACGCGATGGCCATCACGGAAAATGCGGCGCGCATGACCACGCTGGCTGTTCCTATTATTTCAAATGCGCAATTTATGTCGAGCGCCGCGACCGCGGCCGTGTACAGCGCTGTGAACGCCACGGCGGTGAGCGCAGAGGCGAGCGCGGCGCGCGCGCAAGGCGGCGCCGCCACCTCGCGTCGGGCGCTGCAGGAGGCGATGGACGTGGCGTCCGTGGACGCCGGAATCATTCCTAAAAGCACTATCGACCCCGACGACCTCGTGTTTGAGGATTACAAGCTGCGCGAGCTGTTCTTCAAGCAGAGCAGGAAACTGCTGGCGACGCTCAACACCAAGGCGGAGAGTTTCGAGCCCGCTGCCGTGTCGGACTTCCTGCATTTCCTGGTGGCTGGGGTAAATTATACTGGAATCGCAACGCGTTTCGACCGCGTGGTGACGGATGTAGAGCGCACTGCTCATTTTGGAACGCTCGCAACGGCGATGCTGGGGCTTGCAGCTCAATCGACGAACACGAGTTTGCCAACTGCGAACGACCTGTTTGACGCCTACGCGCGGCAGAAGTCGGCGGCGGCGAGCGCAGGCGAGGGGCGGTGTCAATGATTGATTGATTCATTTTTTGTACAAACCCGTCGTCGAAGTTATACACCAAAGGAGATCCCTGTTGAAGGTGACGATGAGCGTAGCTTTCGGCCCGCCCTCATTGGGGCGTTCTTATCTGGAAACAGTCACTTATGATGCAACTATTAGTATGGTGACGACCACCGTGACTATTAACGTTGAAAACTCGTACAGGACAATAATAGACTTTTCGATACGCGATAGGACATACACGTTTATTGTCACAAAGTGGCAAGGCGCGGGTTTTTCCCGTTTTTTTCAGCTCTTTCACGAACACGAGCCAAGGGACGCGTTGTATGGCAGCATTGTGTACGATGAAGACGGACTTCCAAGTCTTGGGCAAGGAACAACTGTTCTGCATAAAACCAGAGTGATTGTTCAAGCATCCAAAGATATTGTGACATGCCTGAACAAAATCCTGAGTGCACACGGCCGCGGAGTGCTTGATTACGCCGTTTGGTACAGAGAAAAATACGGCGTATACGACACATACTCGCATTTTATCACAACACTGACTTGTCATTGCATCGTGCACACCGATTTCCTTGCGCCATCTACACGATGGGAAATTGTAGAGTTTTAGAAGGGCTTAACCTATTCACATTTTACGCGTTTTCATTAGGCGTCTGCGCCTCCACAAAGATCTGCGCGCGTGACCCGTCACACACGCGCGACGAGTCGCGCGGCTTCGTGGCGCGCAAGTCGCGCGGCTTCGAGTTCCGCTTCACGCGCCGCTTCCCGCGCCTCGCGGTAGATGCGCGCCTCGCGCTGGCGCTCCTCGTGCTCCGCCACCTGTCGCGCCAGCGATTCCACCTCGCGGCGCTCCTTGTCCAGCGTCTCTTTAGACGGCTGCGTGCGCGGCGTGATGATGCCGTACACGTGCTTTGCGAGCGCATCGATGGTGTCAAAAGGGTTGACGCCCTGTAGCGGCCAGCACGACTCGGAACGGACGTGCACGCGCGTCAAGATGCGGTCCAGCGCGAGCGTCACCTCCAGGCTGGCGGCGTGGCGGAACATGGCTTCCACGTCGGTGGGGCGGTCTATCGCGAGCGTCACTTCAAGGCCGGCGGCGCGGCGGAACGCGTCGTCCACTTCGGTTGGGTCGGTGGGCACGGGCACGTAGCGCCTTGCGTCGCCCGGCGGGAACACGCGGAACGCCTCATAGGGCGACAGCTTCCCCTCCAGCTCGTGGTACGCCTGCCGAAGCGCAATCTCGGCCGCCGCGATGTCGTCGTGCAGCGCCATGGCCAGGTGGCCCGGCGCGTCCAGCGGCACGACGCCGCGTGAGGCGGGCCCCGCGGGATGTCCCACCACCACGGTGTTCATGCGCAGCACGCCCAGAGCGGCGTGCGGGTGCTGCACGTGAGCGCGCGCGCGCGCGCTTCGGGCGTTGGCCAGCGCCGTGATGGCCTGCCCGATCGCACCGCACCCAGTGGCCAAAATATTGGAAAACTCGCGGCAGGGTACCAGAGCAAGCACGCCGCGCGTCTTGAAGCGGCGCTTCGACGGGTCGGCCGCGTCGTACGTTTCGTTAGAATCATAGTAAACCTCGGCGCGGTACGGGCGCTTCAGGTACGGCACAGCGTCGCCGGCGTTGCGCACGTAGTTTTTGTACTCGGCGATGACTTTCTGGAGCGCAGCCACGGCCGTGTCTCGCTTTTCCTCAAAGTCTGACGGCGTGGGCGGTGACGGATCCTGACCCGTCACCTGCCCCGTACCGGTGCCATTGGCGATGGCGCTTGCGCCGCCGGCGCGAATGAGTGTTATGAGGTTGTCGATGGCCGCTTTCACTTCGGGTGCCGATACTGTGATGTTTGGTGGCGGTACCGTCGCCTGGGGCGGTGAAACGTTCGCAACGGGCGCGGTGATGGTGATAGTGCGAATAGATTCTGGAATTTTCGTGACGAGTTGTTTGATTGACTCAAGCACTTGAGTCATATCCGCCGTTTGTTGAGCGTTACTCGGCGGGTTCTCCAGGGTGGATGTCAGGGACTGCACTGCGGCATCCAAGGACTGAATGGCGGCTTTCGTCTCTGTGAGCATCGGAACCAGTGAAGCACGCGCCTCATCAATTATTACCGCCATGGCTGAAATCTTGGCCGATACCGCACTGAACACTGCCAGTTGGTCCTCGAATCGAGAAATTTCACTTAAACGAGATTCTAATTGAGCTCTCTGTACTGAGTTTTCGATGTTTATGTTTTCAAATCTGGTTTTTTCGTCGGCAAGGAGCTTCGAAAGTTGTTGGGTTTCTTCATCTGCCGCGATAAGTTTTGTTTTCGTTTCATCCATATTTTTTTGCAGAACAGCGATAGTTTGTGAAGCACCCAATTTATTTACTGCAGAGTTTGCCTGCTCGTCGCGGAGAAGAATCTGCAAAGTCCTCACCTGGTTTAATGGTGGGGTAAGGTCTTCGATGGATTTTCTTAACAAATCGATGGCTTTATTGGTGTTTGCAGCGAATGGAAAATCATATCCTGCAAGTGCCGCGGGGGTGATTGCGGGTGGTGCCGCCGCGGTCAAGTCACGCATGCTTGCGCTTATCGGTTGAAGTTCGGTGATAAGTTGTGATAGTTGTTCTATGAGTTTTCTTGTGTTAAAATCTGCCATTCGACCAGTTGTTTGCTGAGTTCTATAAGGCTCCCGGCTCATTTATGTCTTACACAGCGCGCGTTGGTCCTCTAAGTACAGCGCGTCTTGTCAGCCCGTGCGAGAGCCGTTCACCCCTCCAGCGCGTTGCCCATCTTGAGCTTCTTGGCGTCCTGCTTGCCGGCGCCGTACGCGTCGGCGTCGCGCACCACGCGCTTCATCTTGCGCATGCTGCTCGCCTTGAG
>Ga0208599_1000309_pt1 | contig 12153 bp, 9 predicted proteins | sample LakMenEpi17Aug12_FD_150706 | JGI IMG/M metagenome (GOLD analysis project Ga0208599, IMG submission 150706) | Freshwater microbial communities from Lake Mendota, WI - 17AUG2012 deep hole epilimnion (SPAdes) | ecosystem: Environmental > Aquatic > Freshwater > Lake > Epilimnion/Euphotic zone ... | reverse complement strand
GTGGGTAAATAAAATGCCGGAAACAATGGTAATGCCCAGTCTAGGGTAAAATATTGGGTTTGGCTTGCTATCAAAAATGAAAGCAAAAAAAATCATGGTTAACCCATAAGAAAACCAGCCTCCCACTTGACACCACCAATAAACAAGGTTATTTCTTCTAGACATAGCTACAAAGTTAAAAATTAAGCCTCCCAAAAGGGGTAAATTAAGGAAGAAAGGCAAAAACCAACCTTGGTTGGTATAAAATAAAGTGAAGAAGGGGTGAACCTTTGGTTTTGTGTGATGTTTCTATGGTAGGAAAGGTGTTTTGCTTCACAGTAAATACCTATTTTTACAACCTAAACTAACTTTTTGCATGGAAATAAGGCCAGGAGCACTCCTAGGGAACATCAATAACCCCGATGACCTCAAAAAGATCCCCAAAGATCAGTTGCATCAAGTTTGCAATGAACTACGCCAATATATCATTGACATTGTGAGCGTGCACGGTGGCCACTTTGCCGCCAGCCTCGGTGTGGTTGAATTAAGCGTTGCCCTTCATTACATTTATAACACACCTTACGATCAGCTCGTTTGGGACGTGGGCCATCAGGCGTACGGACATAAAATATTAACGGGTCGTAGAGACCAGTTTGTTACCAACAGAAAATATAAAGGACTAAGTGGCTTTCCTAAAAGATCAGAAAGCGAGTACGATACTTTTGGCGTAGGCCACTCTTCTACCTCTATTTCTGCAGCATTAGGCATGGCCATGGCTGCTAAATACAAAGGTGAAAACCGAAAATCAATTGCGGTTATTGGGGATGGTTCTTTAACAGCCGGTATGGCTTTTGAAGCAATGAACCACGCGGGTGTTGCGGATAGTGATGTGCTTATTATTTTAAATGACAACTGCATGAGTATCGACCCAAATGTGGGCGCACTCAAAGAATATTTGACAGACATTGCAACATCTCCTACCTACAATAAAGTAAGGGATGAGATTTGGAACTTACTAGGTAAAATGCCTGTCGGAAAATCAACTTCAAGATCGCTCGCTTCTAAATTAGAAGCCAGCGTAAAAGGTATGGTAAGTAAGAGCAGCAACCTTTTTGAAGCCTTACAGCTCCGTTATTTTGGCCCTATCGATGGTCATAATATTTCCAACCTTGTAGATACCCTTAAAGATTTAAGAGACATACCTGGACCTAAATTGTTACACGTTATTACAACAAAAGGTAAGGGCTATGAGCTTGCAGAAAAAGACCAAACTAAATGGCATGCGCCTGGGCTTTTTGATAAAGTAACCGGTGAAATTTTTAAGAAAAAAATTGAAACGCCGCAGCCACCAAAATACCAAGACGTTTTTGGTCATACACTTGTAGAACTTGCAGAAGCCAACCCATTAATTATGGGTGTTACACCAGCAATGCCTAGTGGTTCTTCCTTAAAATTTATGATGGATAAAATGCCAGATCGTGCTTTTGACGTGGGCATTTGTGAGCAGCACGCCGTAACACTTAGTGCAGGCCTCGCCACACAAGGTATGCGTGTGTTTTGTAATATTTATTCTTCATTTATGCAACGCGCTTTTGATCAGGTGGTGCATGATGTAGCCATACAAAAATTACCGGTGGTACTTTGTTTAGACAGAGCCGGACTTGTAGGAGAAGATGGACCTACACACCACGGCTGTTACGATATTTCATACCTGCGTTGCATCCCTAATTTAATTGTGAGTGCACCTATGAATGAGCAGGAGCTGCGCAACCTCATGTATACCGCACAGCTTGATAGCACGGGCCTTCCATTTGTAATTAGGTATCCAAGAGGTGAAGGTGTCATGCCAGAATGGAAAACACCATTAGCACCGATTGAAATTGGCAAGGGCCGCAAAATTAAAGACGGTAAAGAAGTGGCTATTTTAAGTTTTGGTCATCCCGGAAATTTTGCAACAACCGCTATCAGAAATTTAAGATCGGAAGGTATTGATCCAGCGCATTACGATATCAGATTTGTAAAACCTCTTGACGAAGCTCTACTTCACGAAGTGTTTACCAACTATGCTAAAATTGTTACTGTCGAAGACGGTACCGTGGTAGGTGGTTTTGGTTCTGCGATCCTAGAGTTTATGAATGCCAATGGTTACAAAGCAGACATAACAATCTTAGGTATTCCGGATAGACTTGTAGAACATGGTACACTCAAAGAATTACACAGCGAGTGTGCTTATGATGCTGCAGGAATAGAAGCCGCGGTAAAAGAAATTGTTACAAAGGAAGCGCTCGTTAAGATATAAGTACAACAATATTATTATTCCATTTCTAACGGAACATCATTATCGGTAAAACTACTTGGAAGGTCTTCATCTGTAAGACCTTCTTCTTTTAGTTCCGCTTCGCGGTTGTCATTCCATTCAATAATAAAGTTGTTCATACCCTCACCCACAAGGAGTTTCATGTATTTCTGCTGGGTTAATTCGAGGGTCGATAAAAATAGAAATAAGGCGTGCACGCGGTCATTACAAATTTCAAATACTTTTTCAAAAGCCACTGTTTTTTCGCCACGTACAAAATCTAACATATAGTCTCTACTCCCTTCCATAGTGTAGTTGTAACGCACCACCGTATGCACCGGTTTGTTTTGACGGTCGTGCACACGCTGCATCACTTTTTCAAAAGCCTTCATGAGCTTGAACATCGTGATGTTCTGAATTTCTGTTCCTTCAGAAGCGTCTTCTCCAATTGATATAAGTTCTTTTTGAAGATTTCCACGTTTCACCATGAGCATACGCACGGCTTCCATATCAGCCATTTGTGCCGAAGCTTCTTTGAAGCGTTTGTATTCTAATATTTTATCAATTAGTTCTTGACGTGGGTCAATTTCATTTCCAGCAGCATCAATTTCTTTACGCGGCAGAAGTAATCTTGCCTTGATGCGCATAAGAGTGGAAACAAATAAAATAAACTCACTACTTAGCTCGATATTTAGTTTCTCTCCTTGATGAATAAACTCCAAGAAGTCCTTAATAATTCTCGTGATGGGGATATTGTAAATATCCAGTTCGTCTCTTTCTATAAAAAACAATAAAAGGTCAAAGGGACCTTCAAACTGATCTAACTTGATTTGATAATTGGGAACATTCACAGCTTCACACTTTTGCTACAAAGAAAACCCCTTCGGGCCTCAAATCTGCAGTTTGGGGTCAAAATTTATCCACTTTACTGCCATTTAGGGCCATAATTTGTTAGAAAATGGACTGTTATTAGGTTCAAATTGGGGAACTTCGCCAAAATTCAATGCCGTGCGGGAAAAGCTGATTAATTGGGTGCTATTTATTGTTTTGTCGATTATATGGGGCAGTTCTTTTATGCTCATGAAAGTAGGCATGAAAGAGGGCGGATCCTTTACATTAAGCCCCTATCAGGTTGCTTCCCTGCGCATGATTTTTTCGGGCCTAGCCCTTTTGCCATTTTGCTATTCGGCAATGAAACAAATACCCAAAAACAAACTTTTGGTGGTGGTGCTATCCGGTGTAATGGGTAGTTTTATTCCTGCTTATTTATTTTGCATTGCCGAAACAAAAATTGATAGCGCACTGGCTGGCATCTTAAATGCACTCACGCCACTTTTTACCATTATTGTAGGCATTGCTTTTTTTAATTTACAATCGAGCAAGCAAAAAATAATTGGCATACTACTTGGCTTTGCAGGTCTTTTACTTTCTGTAACCGCCGGTAAAACGCTTCATTTTGATAATTTCTCGTACAGCTTTTTTGTGGTGCTCGCTACTATTTTTTATGGTCTTAACGTAAATATGGTAGGTAGTCAAATGCAAAAAGTGAGTGCCATAAATATTGCATCTGTTGCATTTTCTTTTACCATGATTCCTGCCGGCATTATACTATTTAGCACTGGTTATTTTGATTACGATTTTTCTAACCCATCCCTCATAGAAGCAAGTATAGCAGGCGGTACACTAGGTGTGATCAATACATCGATTGCCTCTATTTTATTTTACGTACTTGTAAAAAGAGCAGGGATTATTTTTGCTTCAACGGTAACATACGCCATTCCTTTTGTTTCACTTGCAATAGGCGTATACTACAACGAGCCCATCCATCCGTTAAGACTTGTTGGGCTCGGTGTAATTTTATGCGGTGTTTATATCGTTAACGGACAAAAGAAATAAGCGCTTTTAAATCGCCATCATTTCTTTTTCTTTTGCAACTAAAAGCTTTTCTACGAGTGCAATAAATTTATCGGTAATATCCTGAATTACTTTTTCGGCGTCTTTTGCTGCATCTTCACTTAAACCGTCTTTTTGTAATTTTTTAATTTGCTCAATGGCGTCGCGTCTAATATTTCTAATAGCAACTTTTGATTGCTCTGCTTCACCGGCCGCTCTTTTTACAAATTCCCTTCTACGCTCTTCGGTGAGAGGCGGCATAAAAAGTCTGATCTGAACACCATCATTTTGAGGTGTCACCCCAATATTTGCCATCATAATTGCTCTTTCAATTGGGGCAAGCATGTTTTTTTCCCAGGGCTGAATGCTAATGGTTCTAACGTCGAGTACGCTAATATTAGCCACTTGGCTAATAGGCGTTGGTGCACCATAATAATCGGCAGTAATGCCATCTAGCATGGTGGGGCTGGCTTTGCCGGCTCTAATTTTGGTTAATTCTAGCTCAAAGTGGCTTATTGCCTTATTCATAGACTCTTCGGCGTCCACTGATATTAAGTCAAGTTCTTCAGACATATTCGATCAATTTGAAGGCAAAACTAATAAATAGTACCGAAAGCGTCATTTTTCATACAAGAATTGGAATTTGAATTTTATCTTCGCAGCAAATACCCAAATTATGGCGTCTATTCAAACCCTAAAAGATACGGCAACTCAAGTTAGAAGAGATATTGTTAGAATGGTACATGGTGTTCAGAGCGGACATCCTGGTGGATCTCTTGGTTGTACCGATTTTTTAACGGCGCTATATTTTCATACCCTAGATCATAATCCAGCATTTACCATGGACGGTAATGGTGAAGATTTATTTTTCTTATCCAATGGACATATCTCTCCTGTATTTTATTCGGTACTTGCAAGATCAGGTTATTTTGAAGTGAGTGAGCTTGGCACTTTTAGAAAATTAAATACCCGTTTACAAGGCCACCCAACTACTCACGAACATTTACCAGGTGTAAGAATCGCAAGTGGCTCTTTAGGTCAAGGCATGAGTGTTGCAATTGGTGCAGCGCTTTCTAAAAAAATTAATGGTGATGCTAAGCTTGTATATTGCCTTCATGGAGATGGTGAATTGCAAGAGGGTCAAATTTGGGAATCAGTGATGTTTGCAGCACATAACAATTGTGATAATTTAATTGCAACCATCGACGTTAATGGTCAACAAATTGATGGCCCTACTAAAAAAGTAATGAACCTAGACAGTTTACGCGCTAAGTTTGAAGCGTTTAACTGGACCGTTATTGATATGGATGGTAACAATATGGAAAACGTTGTTGCATCACTTGATAAAGCAAAATCACTTACCGGTCAAGGAAAGCCAATCTGTATTTTAATGAAAACAGAAATGGGTAAAGGCATTAGCTTTATGGAAGGCACACACGAGTGGCACGGTATTGCACCAAACGATGCACAACTTGCAGACGCCCTTTCTCAATTACCAGAAACACTGGGGGATTATTAATTAAGAGGCAGTTTTTAAACCACTAGCTTTTTAAGGATAACAATTGTTGACTTGCTTTTTTAGCAGGAATCCATGCGGCCATCAGCGCAATCACAGTAGTGGTGGCAACTACGAGCACATAATCGGTGGCCATTAATTTTACTGGATAGTAATCAATAATAAAACTTCCGCCGCCACCTAGGGTAATAATTTTAAATTTTAATTGTAGTACACAAATAAGTGTGCCGAGTGCTGTCCCAATAAAAGTACCTACACCCGCTAGCACCAGCCCTTCTGTAATAAATATTTTTTGAATAAGCCCCGTACTTGAGCCCATCGCTTTTAGCACCGCAATATCTTTTTGTTTTTCTAGCACAAGCATGGTAAGTGCGCCAATCATATTAAATGCTGCTACAATTAATATCAAACTTAAAATGCCATAAATAATCCACTTTTCCATTTGCATCACGGCGTACAAATTTTTGTTTTGCTCGTAACGCGTTTCTACGATAAAATTTTTACCGATCGCATTTTGTATGGCTGCTTTTATTTTTTGGGGGCTTCCATTTATTTTTATTTCTAGCCCAGTCACCTGATTAGGCGTCATCGAAAGCATGTACCGCAAAAAATCAATATTGGAAAAAATATATTTATTGTCAAATTCTTGTTGCACGGCAAAAACGCCTTTTCCTGTCACATTAAATGCAAACATGCCATCTACAGCTTCAAAGCCTGCGCCTTTATTGGGTGTATATAAGGTTAATGGAAACCCGCCTTTTGTAACATCTGCACCTATCGCATTTTCGATACCTACACCCATTACGATGCCCGGATTTTGCAAATCTCCTATTGCGTAACTACCCCTTACAATATGTTTATTAATATTATTGGTTTTTGAAAAAACAGTGTCTACCCCTTTTACCACTACAATACTCTGATAATCACCATTGGCAAGTAATGCTTTTTCTTCAATCACCTTACTTACTTCCGAAACACCCGCTATCGATTTTATTGTATAGAGCGTACTATCATCAATGTTCATTTTTTTGCCCTGCGAAGGTACCACGCGCATGTCTGCGTAAAAATCGGTGTAAAGACCTTTTACTAAATCTTCGAAACCATTAAAGACACTTAAAATAACAATGAGTGCCGCTGCACCAACTGCAATAGCCGTAACGCTTACCCATGCAATAATATTAATTGCACTTGTAGACTTTTTTGATTTAAAATAACGCCAAGCAAATAAATATTGCACGATACTATATTAATTTGATTCTTGATCCGCGTCATCACCACCTTTAGAAGCGTCTTTAGCACCATCAGATTCGCCGGTAGGCTTTTTTTCGGCATTGATTTGCTTGAAAATTTCTTCCATCTTAAACACATAATCTAGGGTATCATCGTGGTAAAAATGCAATACCGGAATACGTCTAAACTGATGCTTTACACGGTCGGCTAGCTCTTTTTTGATTTCCCAGGCTCTAGACTCAATCACTTTCATCACTTCTTTAGCGTCTGGCACTTGAAATAAACTTAAGTAAATACGCGCCTCCAAAAGGTCGGGTGTTACCTTCACGGATGAGATGGAAACCATGCCACCAGCTATCATAGAAAGGTTTAGCCTTCTAAATATATCGTTCATTTCTTCTTGAATAGCCCCAGCTACCTGACGTTGACGTTTGCCTTCCTCCATGTTCTTTGCGTTTAATTGGTTGTAAAATTAGTTACTTTGCCTTGTTTTAACGATTTTATCATTTATGAAGCGTTTTTCACGAATTCTATTTTACCTCCGAACCCAAAAAAGGAATATCGCCCTCTATGTGGTATTTAACCTTTTGGCCATTCTTTTTTCACTGGTTTCGCTGGCCATGTTGGCTCCTTTTTTACAACTTTTATTTGGCACCGAAAAACTCATTACAGCTAAACCTGTTATGGCGGGCGCAAGCTTATCTGCCGGAACCATTTTAAACTACCTTAAATATTTTATCTCTAGACTCATTATCGAAGAAGGAACGGTGTATGCACTTGGTGCTATTTGTGGCATTATTATTACGGCTATTTTCTTTAAAAATTTATTTACCTATTTGTCTTTTAGGGTACTAGCGCCTATGCGCAATTATGTAATGACAACGCTTCGTTCCGATTTGTATAAAAAATTATTAGACCTTCCTATTGGTTATTTTACAGAACAACGTAAGGGTGATATTATTAGTAGAATGAGTAACGATGCCAACGAAATTGAATGGAGTGTGATGAGTACACTAGAAGGACTTATTAAAGACCCGCTTAATATTTTAATCATTTTAATATTTTTGGTTTTTTTAAGTCCCGTACTTTCTTTGTTTTTACTCGTGCTTCTTCCGGTAACTGGTTTTGTCATTGGGCGCCTGAGTAGAAGCCTAAAAAAACAATCTACTAGCTCACAAGAAAAATTAGGAACGCTATTGTCGATACTAGATGAAACCCTTGGGGGACTAAGGGTTATCAAGGCTTTTAATGCCGAAAAAATATTACTACAAAAGTTTTTAGACAATAATAATTCGCTCAATCATATCCGCAATAAAATGAATTTTAGAAAAGATTTGGCATCTCCGATGTCCGAATTTTTAGGTGTGATTGTACTGTCTTGTATCTTATGGTTTGGTGGAAGACTGGTATTAAATAACCAAGCAGGTTTAGGACCAGAAAGTTTTATTACCTACATTTTATTTTTTACGCAAATCATTAATCCGGCTAAATCTTTATCTAGTTCATTTTATAATGCACAAAGAGGCAGTGCTGCTATTGAGCGCATCGAAGAAATTTTAAAAGCACCTGTTGCTATAGAAGATAAACCCAATGCAACAGTTTTAGAAAATTTCGAGCACCGCATCGAATTTAAAAATGTTAGTTTCTCTTACGACGATACCACCATTTTAAAAAACATCAACCTCGTTATTGAAAAAGGAAAAACAGTAGCACTGGTTGGATCATCGGGCGCTGGTAAAAGCACGTTAGCAGATTTAATTCCACGTTTTCATGACGTCACAGAAGGTGCGGTTTTAATTGATGGCATTAACATCAAAGAATATAGTTTACAAAGTGTAAGAGCAGCCATGGGCATTGTTACACAAGAGCCTATTTTATTTAATGATAGCATTGCACAAAATATAGCCTTAGGTGTCCAAACTGCAAGCCCAGCAGCCATTACAGCCGCAGCTACCGTAGCCAACGCCGCTGCATTTATTAATAGCAAAGAAGACGGATATGATGCAAATATTGGTGACAGAGGCAGTAAACTAAGTGGCGGTGAACGTCAGCGCATTACCATTGCTAGAGCTATTTTAAAAAATCCGCCGATCTTAATTTTAGACGAAGCCACTTCATCACTTGATACAGAAAGTGAAAGACTGGTGCAAGACGCTATCAATAAAATGATGCAAAACAGAACTTCTATTGTTATTGCACACCGCCTCTCTACCATCAGACACGCCGATGAAATTATTGTGTTGCAAAAAGGAGAAATTGCAGAACGCGGCACGCACGATGAACTACTTGCAAAAGGTGGAATGTATAAAAAGCTGATTGATATGCAGGAAGTAAAATAAGAATTATAAAAAATGAGACATAAAAAAGGCCGCAATTTGCGGCCTTTTTTATGATAGATCAAGATCTAAAATTATTGTTGATCAGGGCTTGGTTTTACAAGACCTAATTTAGCTTCTAAGCTAAGCGTAGCGTGTGGTACAGCGCGTAAACGTGCTTTGTCAATTAACTTACCGGTTACTCTACAAATACCATATGTTTTGCTTTCAATACGCATGATCGCTTTTTCAAGATGATCGATATAGGTAATTTGACGACTAGCCATTTGAGACAACTGCTCTCTTTCCATGCTAACACTACCATCTTCCATGGTCATGTAACGTGCATCATCATTGTCACCACCCATTTCATCTTTACGGGTAATTAAACCTTGAAGGTACACAAGCTCTTTTTTAGCAGCTTCTAATTTTTTATTGATAAGCTCACGAAACTCGTTAAGTTCTGCATCGCTGTATTTAACAAGTGTTTGAGTACTTTTCGTAACTATTTGCACTCTTTTTTCGAGTGGCGTATAGCCTGGACTATAAGGTACACTTGATTTAGTATTTGTCTTTGGCACCTTTACGTCTTTAATTGGTTCTAATGGTTTTCTAACCGGCTTTTTAGGTGGTGCAGGCGGCAATTTCACTTCCGGCTTTTTAGGCATTGGAGGAAGTGGCGTTGGCTTTGCTTTCACTACTGGTGCAGGTGCTATTTTAGGAACCGGCTTACTAGGTAATACTACTTTGCCGCCGGGTCTTACTGGTGCAGTTTTTACAATAACTTTTGCAGGAGGCGCTTTAACGGCTGCAACTTTTGCAGGCTTTGCCGCTTTTGCAGGTGCTACAGGTTTAACAGGAGCTGCTGGCTTTGCCGCTGGAGCTGCCACTTTTTTTGCAGGAGCAGCTGCTTTAACAGGTACCGCTTTTTTTGTGGGAACCGCTGGTTTTGCAGGTGCTGCTACTTTTTTGGCTGGGGCTGCTGGTTTAGCAGGAGCCGCTTTTTTTACAGGTGCAGCTGGTTTAGCAGGTGCTGCTTTTTTTGCAGGTGCTGCAGGTTTTGCAGGAGCCGCTTTTTTTACAGGTGCTGCAGGTTTTGCAGGAGCTGCTTTTTTTGCAGGTGCTGCAGGTTTTGCAGGAGCTGCTTTTTTTGCAGGTGCTGCAGGTTTTGCAGGTGCTGCTTTTTTAGCGGGTGCAGCTGGTTTAGCAGGTGCTGCTTTTTTTACAGGAGCAGCTACTTTTTTAGCAGGTGCTGCTTTTTTGGCCGGAGCCGCCTTTTTTGCGGGAGCTGCTACTTTTTTAGCAGGTGCTGCTTTTGGGGCTGGTTTCTTTGTAGCCATATGCTTTTTGTTATGCTTGTTTAGTTATTGAAACCTTTAGCAAATTATCATTTACATCGAGTTCAGTTGCATTTGCAACCTCATCTACCCAATTGATTGAATCAGCTAAAATTTCGCGGCAAATATAGTCGTTATATTTAACAATCGACTCCTTAAGCCTGTCGCAATGCTCAAGGGTCACGAATATACGGTCTGTAAGGGCAAAACCGCTTTCTTTTCTGATATTTTGTACACGGTTTACGAACTCTCTTGCATCCCCTTCCTGCTGTAAATCTGGGGATATTGTGATGTCGAGGGCCACCGTTAGGCTGCCTTTGCTCGCCACACTCCAACCTGGAATGTCCTCGGCGGTAATGTCAACCTCGGTTAATGCTATGCTAAGTTCTTCACCTTCAATGGATAAGAGAATTTCACCCATTTTTTCGAGGGCGGCAATTTGAGCGCCGGTCATAGCGGTAATGGCCGCGCCCGCCGCTTTCATTTTGGCACCCATTTTGGTGCCGAGTGCTTTAAAATTGGGTTTTATCTTTTTCTTAATAATTCCCTCTGTTTCGGTTAAATATTCAATTTCTTTAACATTTACCTCTGCCGTAATCAAATCTTGAATTAAAGCCAGTTGGTCCTGCATGGCAGGATCTAATACCGGAATCAGTATTTTTTGAAGTGGCTGACGCACTTTAATGTTTACTTTTTTACGAAGGCTGAGCACAAGCGAACAAACATCCTGTGCTAACTGCATTCTTTCTTCGAGTGCAGCATCAATGAATGTATCATTTGCTACCGGAAAATTGGCGTGATGAATAGACGCCACTTGATGCTTACCCGTTACACTATTAAGATTTGAAAAAACAGCATCGCTAAAAAACGGAGCAATAGGAGCTGTTAATTGTATCACTGTTTCTAGGCACTCGTATAAAGTTTGGTAGGCACTAATTTTATCCTGCTCATATTCACCTTTCCAAAATCTTCTTCTACAAAGTCTTACATACCAGTTGCTGAGTTGCTCATCAACAAAAGATTCAATGGCTCTACCAGCAACGGTTGGCTCATAATCATCCATCGCTGCAGTTACTTTTTTAACAAGCGAATGTAAGCTTGATAAAATCCAACGGTCAATTTCTGGACGTTCTGCTAAAGGCACTGGGGCTTCTGAAAAAGAGAAACCATCCACATTTGCATAGAGCGCAAAAAATTGATAGGTATTGTAGAGTGTGCCAAAAAATTTGCGCTGCACTTCTTGAATACCCGCTATGTCAAATTTTAAATTATCCCAAGGAGATGCATTGGTTACAAGGTACCAGCGGGTTGCGTCGGCACCATATTTTTCGATGGTTTCAAAAGGATTAACAACGTTACCTAAACGCTTACTCATTTTGTTGCCATTTTTATCTAGCACCAACCCATTACTCACCACTGTCTTATACGCAACGCTATCAAAAAGCATTACACCAATGGCATGCAGGGTATAAAACCATCCACGTGTTTGGTCAACACCTTCACAAATAAAATCGGCAGGGAATGCTTGCCCCTTATCAACAAGCTCTTTATTTTCAAAAGGATAATGCCACTGCGCGTAAGGCATGG
>Ga0208599_1000302_pt1 | contig 12350 bp, 11 predicted proteins | sample LakMenEpi17Aug12_FD_150706 | JGI IMG/M metagenome (GOLD analysis project Ga0208599, IMG submission 150706) | Freshwater microbial communities from Lake Mendota, WI - 17AUG2012 deep hole epilimnion (SPAdes) | ecosystem: Environmental > Aquatic > Freshwater > Lake > Epilimnion/Euphotic zone ... | reverse complement strand
AGGCGATTAAATTTTCCATACTCTCTCTCGTAGCAAGGGCTACAGCCGCACCCACTAAACTTAATCCGGTTAAAATGCTCCCTATATTTTTATTGAAAGAAAACTTTAAAACAAGCAGTATGCCAATAATAATAAGGATGACTTTAAAAAAATCTTTAAAAAATATAATGAGCTGATTGTCTTGTTGGTCTTTGGTAAGATTTGCACGTTCTTCCAATACCATCGCCATAAAATCAATAACCCGCAGGCATAACCAAATAAATACAACAACCAGTGCGCCATTCATCAGCGCATCTAAAATTTGTCTTGTATTTGTTTTATAAACAGTAAATTCAAATGCACTCGGAAACTTTAATTTATCAATGGCAATCATTGAAATGGTTAAAAGCAAATAAGTGCCTAATGGCTGTACCACTAAATCTAAAAAAGATTGTTTGGGTACATTGTGTTTACTATTGGTAATGAGTTTAAAAAGCTTGCTCGCTAAAAATTTAGAGATGAGTCTTTTAAAAATGAGGGTCACTAATATGGTACCTATAACAATTAGGTATGCCTGTACCGAGTTGTCTAATATTTTTTGTTCCATTTGTCAATTTCCATTTTTTCGCCATCAAAACTAGCGTACGTATAATTCTGAATCCAGTCTCCTAAATTAATATAATGACTATTACCAATAGTGAGATCAAGTGGAAAATGACGATGCCCAAAAATCAAATAATCGAAATGCTGTTTTTGTAAAATTTCTTTACTGTAACAGATCAGCCACTCATTTTCTTCCCCTAAAAACTGTGCATCGGCATTACCCGTTTTTTCCCTGCTTTTTCGGCTAAAATAATTGGCGATACCAACTCCCATATCGGGATGCACCCACTTAAACAACCACTTGCAAATAGGATTCGTAAATATTTTTTTAATAAACTTATACCCCGCATCACCAGGGCCTAAACCATCGCCATGGGCGATGTAACAGGCTCTGTCATTAAAATTAAATACCTGTGGACCGTGGTAAACTTTACAACCCAGTTCTTCTTCAAAATAATGACGCATCCAAAGGTCGTGATTACCTGTAAACACGTGTACCGGGATCCCTTTATCTGTGAGCTTGGCTATTTGGCCAAGTAAACGCACAAAACCTTTGGGCACTACATGATCATATTCAAACCAAAAATCAAAAATATCTCCAACAATAAAAATAGCTGCAGCACTCTCTTCGATAGATTGTAAAAACGCCACCACCTTTTTTTCACGCTCCAAGCTAGCATCATAATTAGGTGCACCCAAATGAAAATCTGAGAGCAAATAAATTTTATGACTAGAAGTAGCATGAATGGTAGCTGTCATGTGCTTTTAATTATTTCTGTCTACTAAAAAGCAGTACACTTCTTTAGGGCCATGCACGCCAACTACCAGTGTTTTTTCAATGTCTGCCGTTCTACTAGGGCCGCTAGCAAGCGTTATAAGCGATGGCAACTGATTGCCATAATGTTTTGTAATAGATTTTAAACCATCAGAAATATCATACACCACTTGATCGGTGTAAGCGATACAAATATGAATAGGCGCATACACACTTACCGTTCTACCACTTTGTTGTCCCGCAGAAAGTATCATACTTCCGGTTCGGGCAATTAGGTTATCGCAACTGGTAATAGCCGCATCACAATATTCTAAATCTTCTGATTGCATGCCACCAAAACCAGCTTTGGTTAACATTTCAATTAAAGCATTTTCGCGGCAATAAGTTTGCTTCCAATTGCGCTGAATAAAAAGCATGCTTAACTGTGAAGCAAGTTCTTTTTCGCTGGCACAAAATGCAAACTTGCCTTGTAAGCCAGAAAAGTTTTCGGCAAACAAAACCGACAAGTCTTCTTTGGTGGTGGGGTATGTTGTGGAAACCGTATCAACCGCCGAAAATGGCACAGGCACTGGCTTCGCCAGTGCCTGTTTTATCTTTTGTAAAATATTTTCTCTTGCGCTTTTTGCCATCCTTAAGCTATTAAATAGATGTTGATGTTGTATTTTGATCGTCAGTTGCAGCAGGCGCTTCAGGAGCAGGCGCTTCTACTGCTGGAGCAGCTTCCTCTGTGATTGCAACTTCAGGTGAAGCTTCTACTTCAACAATCTTTTTTTCTTCAAAAGGTCTTTTGCCAATTAAAACTTCAACATCTGATTTATGCAACACTTCTTTTGCAAGTAATTCTTTTGCTAAAATTTCAACCGCTTCTTTTTTATCACGAAGTAATTGAAGTGTTCGCTGGTAAGCGTCTTCAATAATACCACGCACTTCGTGGTCAATAATTTTACCAGTTTCCTCGCTATAAGGTTTGGTAAAGGTATTTTCTTGAGACGGATCGTAGTAACTCACATTACCCACTTTACTATTCATACCATATGCGGTAACCATGCTATACGCAATACGCGTAATTTGTTGCAAGTCGTTAGAAGCACCTGTAGAAATTTTTCCAAAGAATATTTCTTCTGCTGCTCTACCACCAAGTGTCATACAAATTTGATCCATTAACTGATCGGTATTGTAGAGGTACTGCTCGGTTGGGGTATACTGCGCATAACCAAGTGCAGCGGTACCACGAGGTACAATGGTAACTTTTAAAAGCGGATACGCATGCTCTAAAAACCAACCACAAACAGCATGACCTGCTTCGTGGTAAGCGATAATAGATTTTTCGTGCGGCGCTATAATTTTATTTTTCTTTTCAAGCCCACCAATTACACGGTCAATGGCATCTTGGAAATCAATCATCTCTACAGATTCTTTTCCTTTTCGTGCAGCAATTAGTGCAGCTTCGTTACAAACGTTTGCAATATCAGCACCTGCAAATCCTGGTGTTTGTTCTGCTAGTTTATGTAAATCAAGTGCTTCAGAAATTTTAATAGGCTCAAGATGCACTTTAAAAATTTCTTCTCTGCCTTTAACGTCTGGTTTGTCTATCGAAATTTGGCGATCAAAACGTCCCGGTCTTAAAAGCGCAGAGTCTAATACATCTGGTCTGTTGGTTGCGGCTAAAATAATAATACCCGTGTCACCACCAAAACCATCCATTTCAACTAATAGTTGGTTTAAGGTGTTTTCACGTTCGTCATTACTCATCATGGCATTTTTACCACGTGCACGACCTATCGCATCAATTTCATCGATAAAAATAATACAAGGCGCTTTTTCTCTAGCCTGCTTGAATAAATCACGCACACGACTTGCACCCACACCTACAAACATCTCCACAAAATCAGATCCACTTAAACTAAAGAAAGGAACCTGTGCTTCACCAGCCATGGCTTTAGCAAGCAATGTTTTACCAGTACCTGGAGGACCTACTAGTAATGCACCTTTTGGAATTTTACCGCCAAGTGCGGTATACTTTTTTGGGTTTTTTAAGAAGTCAACGATCTCCATCACTTCCACTTTGGCTTCGTCAAGTCCTGCAACGTCTCCAAAATTGATATTTACTTTAGCACCCTTATCAAATAAGGTTGCCTTTGATTTTCCAATATTAAAAATACCACCAGCGCCACCGCCCGGACCGCCAGCACCGCCGCCCATTTTACGCATGAGTAGTAACCAAACCACTACTATAATTACAAGCGTAAAAATAGATTGAAGTACGCCGCCCATCCAATCTGCAGCTTTTACAATATCTCTTTTAACTTCTGGCAACTGATGTTGATCTGTAAATTTTTGTAAATTTTCGTCAAATGATTTCCAATCCAAAACTTCAAAAACAAATAATGGTGCTCCCTTTACTTTTTCTTTAGGTAATACCACGCCAAATTTTTTAACGTAGAATTCTTTTTTAAGACTATCGCCATTAATGTACACCTGAACTTCATCTTTGTTTTTTACAAAATCAAGTTTGGTAACATCACCTGCTAAAAGCATTTGTTGTTTAAACTCCTGCTCCGTGGTCTTTTTTAATTCTGGCGAAAAATTCATTAACTGAGACACCAACAGGCCAACGATAACTACGCCATAAATCCAATAGATATTGAACTTAGGACCTTTCTTGCCGCCTTTACCTTTGTCTTGAAAATTAAATTTTGGTTGCTTCTCTTCTGACATATACTTTCTATTATTCGTGGATTTGTGATACTGCATCACTCCACATTTCTTCTAATTTATAAAATTCTCTCGCTTCTGGATGCATCACGTGCACCACTACATTCACGTAATCAATGATTACCCATTGTAATGCTTTTCGTCCTTCGTGTTTATAGGGATTTTCGCCGCATGCTTGTTTTACCTCATCTTCTATGTGATCAGCAATGGCACGCACTTGTGTGGTACTAGATGCTTGGCACACAATAAAAAAATCGGCTGCAGCTTCTTCAATTTTGCGTAAATCTAAACTTACAACATGCTCACCTTTTTTATCTAAGATGGCATTAATGATGGTTTTAAGAATTTTAGAGCTCTTGGTTAACCGGGTAATCGTACTTTTTGGTCGATTTTTTAATACAGAAAGGGGTTCCAACAATACAGTTATTTAGTGATTAATAATTTGATTTAGACGTAGCTCTTGTAACTTCGTCAAAAATACTAATTCTTTGGCTTCAGCAGGCTTAAATACACCCATCGGTTTACCATTTACAGAATTAACTGAAGTAGATAGTACCAACATCTATGCCATGAACCAAGTTAAGACAAACTTGGCCGGGCATGGCGCTGCTTATCTTGCGCAAAAACAATGGGCCGGAAAAGGTCAAATGGGAAAGGTTTGGGAGGCTCAAACGGGTCAAAATATCCTATTATCGGTGGTTTTGGACCCAAAAAAGCTTGTTTTTGATGGTTTAGAACTAGAACCACATGTGGTGAGTATGCTTGTGGCTGTTGGATGTTTTAACTTTTTTGTTGCATATGCCGGTGATGAATCAAGCATCAAATGGCCCAATGATATCTATTGGCGTGACAGAAAGGCAGCGGGTATTTTAATTGAAAACAGTTTTAGAGGTCCTATCTGGCAGTGGAGTATTGCAGGAATGGGCGTAAATATCAACCAAACAGAGTTTGGAACGGGGCTTCACAAAGCCGTTTCACTCAAACAAATTACAGGCAAAACATTTCTGATACCCGCACTTGCAAAAGAACTATGTGGCTTTATAGAAGCCGCTTGGCAAATAGCAGTAGATAAAGGACCTGACACCCTGCTTGCGCTCTATAACAATGTACTTTACAAGAAGGGGGAGAGGGTGCATCTAGAAATTGAGGGTCAAAAAATAACCGCTACTATTTGTAGGGTTTTATCAAATGGGTATTTAGAAACTGAAACAGAAAATGGAATCAAACAATCGCATGCCCTAGGTGCTATACATTGGTTATCATAAACTAAAAACAACAACATGTCTTCAACTATAAAATTGACACAGTTTTCTCATGGCGCCGGATGCGGATGTAAAATTGCACCAGCGGTATTAGAAACAATTTTAGCTTCTTCGTTACCAAAAATTGAAAACAAAAATTTACTCGTTGGCTACGGAAGCAAAGACGATGCAGCTGCTTATGATATGGGCAATGGTCAAGCCATTATTAGCACCACCGATTTTTTTACACCCATTGTAGATGACGCACATGCCTTTGGAAAAATTGCAAGCGCCAATGCCATTAGTGATGTGTATGCCATGGGCGGAAAGCCACTGATGGCTATTGCCATACTAGGTTGGCCAGTGAATACAATTCCTGCAGCCCTTGCAGCAGAAGTATTAGAGGGTGCTCGAAGTATTTGTGCAGAAGCAGGCATTCCACTCGCGGGCGGACATAGTATTGATAGCACCGAACCTATTTTTGGATTAGCAGTAACAGGCATTACACCTATTGCAAATCTGAAAAAAAACAATACGGCAAAACTGGGTGATGTGCTTTTTGTTACAAAACCAATTGGTGTTGGCATCTTAGCAACCGCACAAAAAAGAGACGCTTTAGAACCACAAGACCTTGCACCATTTATTGAGCAGTTAATAACACTGAATAAAATTGGTGAAATACTGGGTGGCATACCAGAAGTACATGCACTTACTGATATCACTGGCTTTGGACTACTTGGCCACTTAATTGAAATGGCCGAAGGAAGTGGGCTTAGTGCACATATTAATTATTCGAAAATCAAAATGATAGAAGCTGCTAAAAAATATTTAGCCAATCGCATGGTGCCTGATGCCACGTACCGAAACTGGAATTGCTATAGTACAAAAACAAGTTTTGATCCGGGTGTAAATGTCATGGAAGCATTTAACATGTTACCGGATCCACAAACAAATGGAGGTTTACTGGTAGCCGTAGATCCTACTGCAGTAGACATCATAAAAGATGTATTTACAAAAAATGGTCTCGAGGCATTTATCGAACCCATTGGTGTATTAGAAGCTGCGGGTGAAAAAGTAGTAGTGGTAAAAAATTAAGTGATAAAACCAAACGCTAAAAAACCATATTTCCTTTGTTTTTAATTTGCTCATTGGTAAGCTCTGCTACCATTTGAACACCATTGAGCGCTTTTACGGTTTGCTTGATCCAATTGCATTTTTCATCATCTACAAAATCGCCTTTTGTGAGCCACAAAAAATCCATGTGCCTAAACTCTGGTAATAAATATTCACCATCGCAATGGTTGTGGTATAAATAGTGTACTAAAAAACTATTGGGTTCTTTGGATTCGTAAATACTAAAATAATAACTACGCTCTTTTTTCTTTAGATGAATTTCGATGGCCGGATTGAGTCTAAACTGATGCCCCAATTGATTATTCAATTGCATACAAAATTGATGACTTTTGATAGGCGCAATGATGCCTAATAAACGCGTATCATCAAAAAAGTCTTCGTTAAGTTCATCAATATTTAGTTTGAGTTTCATACCAATTATTTAATGCATGAATTAAAATGAAACGGAAAAACTTATTTCTTCAGCACCACGTTTTATGCGTAGCGTAGTTTGGTCTCCTTTTTTAAACTTGCTAAGGGTTTGCATGTAACTATTTACGTCTACAAATTTATAATCGCCTAGTTGTAGTAATATATCACCTGCTAGCAAGCCTAATTTTTCCGCGAGTTTACCCGGGCTTGCACCATCAATACGCATGCCCGTACCACTATATCCATAATCTGGAATAACACCTAAACTCACTGTAAACTTAGTGCTACGGCCCATTTGAGGCTCTGTAGTTTTAATAAACTCTAGTTTAGGCAAACTATCTGTGATACCTATCATTTGATAAGCGAGTGTTACAATATTTGCAGTGGCTTCGTAATTTATTTTATCTGCATCATCTGAAGCTTTGTGGTAATCGGGATGACTTCCCGTAAAGAAAAATTGAACCGGAACACCTGCTCTATAAAAACTAGCATGATCACTAGGGCCACTACCTGTACTATCAAATTTTACAACAAGTGGTGTTGATAACGCTTTCCAAATTTGACTCCATTTACTAGACGTACCATAACCACCTACCGTTAATTTATGAGAAGTATCATAACGCCCTACCATATCCATGTTTATCATATAATTGATGGGAGCAGTTGTTGTCGGATTTTCTATCCAATATTTACTTCCCAAAAGCCCCAATTCTTCTCCCGAAAAATGGAGGAATAAATAATTATGACGCTGCGGTGATTTTTGTTTTAATAACCTTGCTATTTCGAGCAAAGCAGCGGTACCACTGGCATTATCGTCTGCGCCGTTATGAATAACATGCCCGGTGTCTAATGCATTTTTATCTTCGTTGTAACCTAGGTGATCATAGTGTGCACCAATTACAACGGTGTTAGCTGCGCCATTATTTATATATGCTGCCACATTTGTTGCAGGTCTTTTTTTCTCTACAATGCGCACCTCTATTGCTATTTGTAAAGTGGCTGACGGATCTGTAAAATGTTGAAGTCCTGCAGTTGTCAAATAAATTACAGGAATGGGAAATGCACCTGATTTATCATTTTTATTAAACTGAATATTGTCAATAATAGATCCAGTATTGTATACTATAAATGCGGTAGCGCCTTTTGTAGCAGCTGTTGTTACTTCTTTTTTAATCCATGCTTCTACATCAAAGTGAGGATTGGATTTATTTTCTTCGAGTGTTTCTTTGATATCTTTAAACCAAGGTTGGCCTTTTTCTTGAAGTGCCATAGCTGGTTTACCGGCAACTTGTAAAGATGCACTCGTTGCCATTGGAAAAAAATCTTTGTCAATTTTTAAACGCGTATTATTAACGGTAAAGTGAGTTCCAGGATCTAATTGCAAACCTTCATTAATTTCAAATTTTTGTAGATAGCCGCTTGTTCCTTTTGGACCAATGCCCAATTGCTGGTATTGTTTTACTAAATAGTCCATCGCAGCATCCGCTCCAGCTGTACCCGTTCTTCTTCCTTCTAAAGCATCACTCGCCAAATAGCCAATATGTGATTTTAAATTTGAAATGAGCACGGCCTTTTGCTTTTCTGCTTCTATTCTAATTTTGCGTTTGCCTTGCGATAATCCTAAAAAGGGAACCAATAATAGGACCCAAAACCATTTTTTACCCATTTTGCTTGCTTTATTACGTACAAAAGTAAGCGATTCTGTTCCCAATCTCGTAACTACCCTCCCCTCTTTGCGAGTACTTTTGTATCCATCTATTTAAAATTGAGTCAAAGAGACCTCCATATTGCTTTAGTGGGTAACCCCAACAGTGGAAAAAGCTCCATTTTCAATGCTTTGACGGGCCTACACCAACAAGTAGGTAATTTTCCGGGCGTAACAGTAGATAAAAAAACAGGGCGCCTCCAGCTACCAGATGCAACCAACACAACATTAATTGACCTTCCGGGCACTTATAGTTTGTATCCGAGAAGAGCCGACGAGTGGGTGGCATACAAAGTACTCATGGGTACCGACGAATCGGTTACAACAGACGCCGTACTCCTCGTTGCTGATGCCAGTAACCTCAAACGAAATTTACTTTTTTGCAGTCAGATTATCGATTTGCAAATTCCTGTAGTGATGGCCCTCACCATGAATGATATTGCATCAAGCAAAGGCATCAAAATAGATATTGCAGGTCTTGAAAAAGAATTAGGAATACCAATTGTTGCGGTGAATCCAAGAAAAAACAAGGGCATTACAGAATTAAAAAAAGCGTTGCAACAATTAACGTTAAATACAAGCGCCGGTAATGACAAAAAATTTATTGACGTAAAAAAATTAGCGCCTACTGCAATAGATGGCGTTCATCAAATAGTACCAGGCTTAAGTGATTATGGTGCTACACATTATTTAATCAACCACGAAAGTTTTCCGTTAGCAAAAGAAACACATACTCAAATTGATGAACTAGTTACAGCACATCAATTTAATCCAACAAAAACACAGGCCGAAGAAATTTTACAGCGCTATTCGCAAATAAGAGAAGTGATGCGTAAATATGTAGTGGAGCCTGGTCCATTAGAAAAAAAGATTTTTTCAGATAAATTGGATAATATTTTATTACACCGCGTTTGGGGTTATGTCATCTTAATTGCTGTATTGTTTATTTTATTTCAAAGCGTGTATTGGCTGGCAAGCTTTCCAATGGATGGCATTGAGTGGGCCTTTGCAAAAGGCGGAAGCTCCCTATCAGCATGGCTTCCAGAAGCATGGTGGAGTAATTTAATCATCAACGGATTGGTGGCTGGCCTGAGTGGTATTTTAGTTTTTGTGCCACAAATCATGATTTTATTTGGGCTCATTACCATGCTTGAAGACAGTGGTTATATGGCGCGCATTAGTTTTTTAAGTGATAAACTTATGCGCAAAGTGGGATTGAATGGCAAAAGTGTCATGCCCATGATTAGTGGTTTTGCTTGTGCAGTGCCTGCCATTATGAGTGCCAGAAATATTGAAAATAAAAAAGAGCGTTTACTTACTATAATGGTAACCCCTTTTATGAGTTGTAGTGCAAGACTGCCGGTGTATACTATTTTAATATCATTAGTTATTGACGACACCATGTACTTTGGTTTTTTAAGTTTACAAGGGCTAGTCATGATGGGTTTATATTTAATGGGTATTGTAATGGCCCTATTGGCTAGTATGGTTTTAAAATGGTTTATTAATATAAAGGAGAAAAGTTATTTTATTTTAGAGCTACCTGTGTACCGTGCCCCTCGTTGGAAAAATATAGGCACTACCATGATACAGAAAGCAGGCATATTTGTTAGAGATGCAGGTAAGGTCATTATAGTCATAAGTATACTATTATGGTTTTTGAGTAGTTATGGGCCAAGCGCTTCCATGCAAAAAGTAAATGAAAATTATGCAGCGCAAAAATTAGTATTAGCGAATAATAATTCCTTAGCTATTAATAATGAAAATGCTAAGACTGCTAAACAAATTGAAAAGGAATATAATAGTCAAAAACTTGAAAATTCTTATGCAGGTGTTCTAGGCAAAAAAATAGAACCCATGATTGCGCCCATAGGCTTTGATTGGAAAATAGGTATTGCCCTTGTTACTTCTTTTGCAGCAAGAGAGGTATTTGTGGGCACGATGGCTACCTTATATAGTGTGGAGGAATCGGACAATAGTTCACTTAGAGAAAAATTAAAAGCGGCGGTAAGGCCCGATGGTACGCCTGTGTATAGTTTAGCGGCTGCTTTATCTCTTATGGTATTTTATGTGCTAGCCATGCAATGCATGAGTACACTCGCCATTGTGAAAAGAGAAACCCAATCTTGGAAATGGCCAACCATTCAATTTTTTATGATGACAGGCCTTGCTTATTTAATGAGTTGGGCGGTGTATGTAATTGCAAAATAATAAAGCGAGTCCTTCCCTTATCTACTTTTCACTTATCTGCTTTTCACTTCTTCAAAGGCTTCATCGTAGTCGGCACGAATAGTGCCCATGATACGATCCCAAAATAAAAAGTACAAACCATAATTACCTTTGAAATATTTGTGGTGTTGATTATGATTGACAGAAGTGTTAATCCACTTTCCAATAAAACTTTTACTAAAGCCTTTGGGGTATAGTTCCCAGCCCAAGTGGCCGTATATATTATACATAATAGAAAGTATAAAGAAAATAATAATATGGGTTGTATGTACTGGAAGGGTAAATAAGAAAACGACGAAAATACCTATTTCTACAATAGATTCTAAGGGATGAAAAGCATAAGCAGCCCAGGGAGAAGGGTTGGTAGACTTATGATGCACCAAATGCATAGTATTAAATAAAGTTTTATGATGCATAATACGGTGCGTCCAATAAAAATAAGTATCGTGCATGATAAACATGATAGGATAGGCTAAAAAATAATAGGCCCAACCGTAATCACTAATATTATCGTATAAAGTAGTATGTGACTTCATAGCAGGGTTTGCTATAAAAAATAGAGGAATGAATCCAAAAATTAAAATAGTAATAGTACTGTAAAATATTTCACGCAGGTAGTCGGTGTTCTTTGGAAAAAGAGATTGTATTTTTTTATGTAGTATTTTATTTTTAAGTACTACATAAAATAAAAAGAAAACAGCGCCAGCAATTAAATAATACCTGCTGCCAATTCTTTCTAAAAAGAAAAAATATTTTTCAAATTCAATACGCATAACTAATTGTGGTAAACTTAGACTGCAAATTAGGTAAAGAGTTTAATGATTACCAACCGCTAATAGTTAAAATTTCTTTAGTATGGTCCTTGGTGTCGGGCTTTTCAATAATATGTCTAACCATTCCCGCTTCATCAATCAAAAAGGTTGTACGGGTAGTGCCCATATAGGTACGGCCCATGAATTTCTTCTGGCCCCATAAATTGTATTTGTCTACTATTTTCTTGTCCTCATCGGCAATCAAAGAAAACGGCAAATCGTATTTAGCTATAAACTTCTCATGCGACTTCACCGAGTCCACGCTGATGCCTAAAATTTGTAAGCCTTTCTTTTGCAAGGCTTTATAATTATCACGCAAGTTGCATGCCTGGGCAGTACATCCTGGAGTGTCGTCTTTTGGATAGAAATAAAGGACAAGCTTTTGCCCCTTAAAATCGGCTATAGAAACCGTATTGCCGTGCTGATCAACGCCTTTAAAGGCCGGCGCTTTAGAACCTTCTTTAATAACTGCCATATACTTGAATTGGCGGTGAAGATAGCATTTAAAAAGGACAAAAATGTTTAGGCTTAAAATGGGGCAAATTCAGGCAAATTTTTGTAGGTTTGCGCAATTTATATTTTTGTACGCTATGCCAAAAGACAACTCCATAAAATCGGTATTAATTGTAGGTTCTGGCCCTATTATTATTGGTCAGGCCTGCGAGTTTGATTACTCTGGCTCACAAGCAGCCCGCTCTTTAAGAGAGGAAGGCATTAAAGTCATCCTCATTAATAGCAATCCGGCA
>Ga0208599_1000300_pt1 | contig 12405 bp, 14 predicted proteins | sample LakMenEpi17Aug12_FD_150706 | JGI IMG/M metagenome (GOLD analysis project Ga0208599, IMG submission 150706) | Freshwater microbial communities from Lake Mendota, WI - 17AUG2012 deep hole epilimnion (SPAdes) | ecosystem: Environmental > Aquatic > Freshwater > Lake > Epilimnion/Euphotic zone ... | reverse complement strand
GGGGTCACTGGTTCGATCCCAGTATCGTCCACACTCTCGGGACTATTTGAAAAATACTTTGAAGTTTTCTTCGAGATATCCGTCGTCGAAACGCCCGTTTGTTACCAGTGCGGCCATTTGTCGTCCCTGGGCATCAGATGACATTGCCGAGTAACCATTACATCCGACAAGAACGAAAAGGCCATCTTCTACTTCACCGATGTATGGGTTCTCAGTAACGGTTCTAGAAATCACGCAGGGCTTTAGCTCTCTTTCTAGCATAGAAATTTGTGGAAACAGCTTATTGAGTTCACGCTCTAGAACGGGTGCAAAACTCGTGTAGCTCTGTCGTGTAAACCACTCTCTCATCGCTGCATGATTGCTTAGATTCACGTCTAGTTTCTGATTTAAACCTAACTTCAAAAGGTAGCTTCCATCGGCTCGCTTAGTCGGAGGTGTCACGTAGATACCATCAAAATCATCAGTTTCAATTTCAAACAACAACGATGGCATGTCTCGAATCTTTAGATACTCTGATTCGGACAGGGTGGAAATAATTACCACTTCACTTTTATTGTAAAAATCCAGAGCGCGCGGAATCAAATTGAAGAAATTGGTAAATGCGCCGGCAGCGACAACTACCTTTTCTGTTGTGTACTTGAGCCCTGCTGAAGTTTCCACAAGCCAGCGATCATTTGATCGAGAAACGCCTGTCACTATTTCATTTAACTCGATACCATCTAGGGTTTGAAAAGCTTGTAACTGAGCACTTACTAGTTTTCTTGGATTGATCACACCAGCCAACTTAGGCTCAAATATTCCAAAGACTGGACCATCAATTGATAACCAAGGTGAGACACTTTTTAGATCAGCTGAACTTTCGATGCCTCTGATATCTAAACCGAATTCTTTAGCCAAAGATGCTGCGCCCTTTAGATAGCCATCCTGAAAGTTATTGACATAAATGCAACCATTTTCCTGATAAAAGTTAATGCCCGTTAGCTCTTGCAGCGCCAACCAGGATTTAACCGATTCAAGATTCATGCGTGTCCATAAATGATCCTGAGCCAAAACTCTTTGAACACGAGTTTCGTCATAATGACTCGCAAAGACTTCGCCTGATTGCAGGCAGTGTTGCTCAGTCGGACCTATCAAAGCCACTTTTCGATTTTCTAGTGCCAGGTGGCGCGCGGTTGCTGCACCTAATAGACCTCGGCCAATCACTATGACATCTAGATCCTTGACCGCTGACATAGGCGAAACTTTATTACAGAAACGACATCGGCTAAGGGTTTTTTATCGTGCTAAAACGTGGGTTCAAAGCAGATGGTTTCCATTACCAATGAGTATCCAATGGCTTTGGTTAGACTGGCGGGATGACCGGTACAAATAGGAAAATTAACGCTGTAGATTTTTCAGCGTTCTTAGCTTCTCGTCGAAGTACTCGTGACTTTTTAGCAACGCCAGTAGCACCAGAAGTTATCGAGCAAATTCTTACAGACAGTCTTACCGCTCCTAGTTGGTCTAACACTCGACCATTTAAAGTTGCCGTTGCTACCGGGGATGTTCGCGACCGAATCAGTTCTGAATTTCTCTCACGTTGGGGCGTACTTTCAAAAATTATGCGTAAAGGTCTTTTGAACAAGTTACGACTTATCTATTCACGATACGGATTGCCGACCAGTAATCGGATGATCGTAAAGCCTTACCCTGATGAGCTTAAACCCCGTGCTGAACGAGTTGGCCGCGAACTGTACGAAACTTTAGGCGTCACCCGCGGAGACCGAACAGCTCGGGATCAACAGTGGGCTAAGAATTATTCCTTTTTTGGAGCACCGGTAGAACTTTTCATCTACGTTCATAAATCGCTGCATATATATGCAGCATCTGATGCTGGATTGATGATGCAGAACTTATCGTTGTCGGCGCATGCTCAAGGTCTAGGAACATGTGCTCAGGGCGCAGTTGCAATCTGGGATGATGTAGTTCGAAAAGAGTTCGACGTGCCCAAGAATTACCGATTGCTCTGTGGCGTTGCTTTGGGTTATCCAAGTGATTCTGCAGTAAATGATTTCAAGGCCAACCGATTAACTGTTGAACAAATCACGCTAAAACCACGGAATCCTTGATTGTGGTTTCGCTCTTACACAACTTTCCTTCATTTGTTTTAGCTACGGCTTTATTGGTAATGATTCCTGGCCAAGGCGTTGCAATGGTTTTGCGCCAATCCATAATAGGTGGACCAAAAGCAGCGTTTCTTTCATCCCTAGGAAACTGCTTAGGGATTCTCATCTGGAGCGTGTCTAGCGCGATCGGGCTTTCTGCGATCTTCACTCGTTCAGATACCGCGTATTCAATTCTCAAATGGTCTGGAGTCATTTTTTTGACCTTTATTTCTGCCCAAACCTTTCTATCTCTTCGACAAGAGTTCGGAAGGTTTGATCTAGAAAGTACCGAAACAACATCGGCTTGGGCATCCTTTAGATTGGGCTTAATCACCAATCTCACCAATGCCAAAGCAGCAGTTTATGCAGTGGCATTTATCCCAGCATTTATTCCTAAGGAAACTTCTCTTGGTTTCGGAATCATTGTCTTGGGCGCAACGTGGGCACTAATTTCAATAGCCTGGAATATTGGCTTGATTTGGACGGTCAAAAAATCTTCGTACTACATTCAAAAGCCAGTAGTTCGAAGAGCGTTGACAGCAATTTCTGCAATTGGAATTTTGGGTATTGCAGTCAGTCTGGCGCTTTCGTAAAGCTATTTGGTGTGTGCTTCGATAAAGGTCAACGAGTTTTGGAAGATCAATTCTTGGTCGTAATCCATTGTCGCTACGTGATAACTGTTCACCAATTCAATTCGAGTCTTGTTAGTTGATCCAAGCTCGTTCAGAATGATTTCGGTATTTGTCACTGGCAGGGTGTGATCATCAACGGAATGGAATAACTGAACTGGGACGGTGATTGCGCCCAGATTGCGCCGCGTAATACGCAGCATCTTTAGAAGTTGATGGATACCCCGTGTAGGTAATGCGTCATATCCCCATTCAGTGATACCCGGGCGTTTGATGTCATCGCCTACGCTGGTGCGCATCTTTTGAAATCTTGATAGAAAAAAGGCTAGCTCTACCGGTACACCCTTAACGTGGATCATTGGATTAACCAAGATCAATCCGGCTACATCATTGTCAATGGATGCAGCCACATTGAGGACTGTTCCACCACCCATCGAAAGTCCCACTAGAAAAACAACATCACAACTCTTGCGCAGTTCACTTAATTCAAATTGAACTTTGGCTGGCCATTCCTGCCACTTAACTTTATTCAAATCTTCAGGAGTAGTTCCATGTCCTGGCAAAAGCGGGACTCGCACTGTGTAGCCCTTGGAATGTAGAAACTCTCCCCAAGGGCGCATTGATGCAGGCGATCCTGTAAAACCGTGGACCAATAAAACACCCACGCGAGCATTTTTACCGGAACCTAACGCGGACCAATCTTGCATCCAACCTTCTGGCGCTCCATGAACTGACATAGTTTAAGAGTACGTCTTATTCAATGTCAGTTCAATGACATACGATTGAACACATGCCAAAGATTGAGGAAAGATCTCTCGCAGAAACAATCTTTGCAGTGCTCGATCTTGAAACATCTGGTGGCTCTCCCCGATTAGGTGCCGGAATAACCGAAATCGGTGTAGTAAAAGTGCAAGGTGGAGAAGTCTTAGGAACCTTTCAAAGTTTTGTGGATCCGGGTCACTCGCTTCCAGTTTTTATAACGCAGTTGACTGGAATTTCAGATGACATGCTGGTGTCAGCTCCATTTATCGATGAGATTCTTCCGACGCTATTTGAATTTTTAGGTAGTGCCGAAGAAACCGTAGTGGTTGCCCATAACTCACCTTTTGACTTAAGTTTCTTGAAGGCCGCCTCGCTTGCTCATGAAATCGCCTGGCCAGATTATTTAACTGTCGACACCGCACGGCTAGCCAGAGCAGTTCTAGACCGAGACGAAGTAATCAACTGCAAACTATCCACCTTGTCCGATTTCTTTGGTGCAACAACCTCACCGAGCCACCGAGCTCTAGATGATGCGTTAGCAACGGTCGATGTGCTGCATGGGTTGATAGAGCGATTAGCTGGTTTTGATGTTCACAATTTTGAACAGATGCGAAATTTTCCGTCAAAAAAGAAAAGGACTAAGCGCCCAATTTCTGAGTAAGTAAAGACCATTGTGTAACAAGTTCTTGTGCAGCCCCTGAATCAATCGCGACTATTGCTCTCTCAACTCCTGATGCAATTCGCTCATGTAATGAATGTTCAGTGCGACCTTCATATGCAGCAATTGCTGCTGCCGCATTTAGAACACAGGCATCACGATGCGCACCCTTGTCTCCCGAAAAAATTGCTCTGGTGATTCGTGCGTTTTCAGCACCATCTCCTCCTACCAAAGCCGAAACCGGCGCAACTGATATCCCGAAGTCATTCGGCGACATCAAACCACTGGTGATCTCATCTGTGCCGATACTCAAAACCGAAGTAGAGGTAGCAAGAGTTATCTCATCGAGTCCATCATCTCCGCGAAATACGAAACCATCCACACCTCGCGAACCCAGTACCTGTGCCATAACTAAGTGCATTCGATCATTGGCAACACCAATAGCCGCTGACTTTGGCTTGGCAGGGTTGGCTAAAGGTCCCAAAATGTTAAAAACAGTCGGAACGCCAAGTTCTTTTCTGGCACTTGCCGCATGTTTCATTGCTGGATGGAAAAGTGGAGCAAAACAAAAACCAATCCCCAAAGCCGCAAAGCTTTCTTCAACTGCGCTGCCGTTGAGATTGATATTGATGCCTAAATTTTCCAGCAAATCTGCTGACCCCGACTTTGAAGAAGCGGCACGATTGCCGTGCTTGATTACTTTTGCTCCCGCAGCTGCTGCGATGATCGCCGATGTCGTTGAAATATTTATCGTATGTGCGCCATCGCCACCGGTTCCAACGGTATCGACCGCACGTTCTGTAATCGAAATAGGCGCACAATGTTCGTACATTTGAGCAACTAGAGCGCCAACCTCTTCTGGGCTCTCCCCTTTGTTTTTGAGCGAGATAAGAAATCTTTTGATGGTCGCATTGTCGGCATCACCATTGAGGATTTCATTCATGCACCACTGAACTCGTTCAACTTCTAGATCTAAACCTGAATCGACAATCGCTATGTTTTCATCCCACAGCAATTGGCTCATGAGAAAAGTTAAGCAGAAACGACTGCGGTGCCGCGCAGCAATTCCGCCACGGTCTTAGCAAGAGTAAAGGGATCGATTGGGTGAACCACGGATGCCTCAGCAAGTGACCAAGCAGCTAGCCATTTATCTTCTTTGCGGCCAGTGATCACAACTATCGGTGGGCAGTTAAATACTTCATCCTTTAACTGACGAGCCATGCCCATTCCACCTTCTTGGGCTGCTTCTCCATCCAAGATGAAAAGGTCGGCGCGAAAACTACCGGCAAGATTCTTGGTGTCCACGTAAGCGCGAAGGGCTGCCCCTGTCGCAAACTCATGTATTTCATGTTCTGGTAAATCTTTTGCGACGCGAGTACCTAGAGCCGAAGCGATCTGGGAACGAACTGAAGAGTCATCTGAATAGACGATGATCTGTTTTTTGCTCTCGGTCATGTGCTTATTCTAATGAAGAATCGTGCTGCTTCCTCCCACTGCCGGTTCTCAGGAGCACGGTTTTTGAGGTGATCCGTTTCACCTCTTTGGGGGCAAAAACAAGGGCTTCTGGACGCTCCCCAGGCAGACGCCGAGCATGTTTTCGGGAATAATCACCTCCATGACTAGCGCTGTGTCACACCACAAAATCTCTCGCCCTAATGCAGTGGCGGTAGGAACGATTGTCTGGCTTTCCAGTGAGTTAATGTTTTTTGCCGCGCTCTTTGCAATGTACTTCACAATCAGAGCGGTTCAGGGTCCAGCAATTTGGGCTGAATCAACTGAACTTCTGAGCATTCCTTTTTCGGCATTTAACACAACAATTCTAGTTCTCTCATCTGTGACCTGTCAGTTCGGTGTCTTTGCCGCTGAACGTTTTCAAAATCATCGCACGGGAAAGCTCTACCAGATAAATAAATGGGGAATGCGTGAATGGTTCGCTACAACTTTCTTGATGGGATCTTTCTTCATTGCAGGCCAAGTATATGAGTATGCATTATTGGTTTCAGAAGGTTTAGCGCTTTCAACTAATGCATACAGCTCTGTCTTCTACATAACAACAGGATTCCACGGACTACATGTGACCGGTGGATTGATCGCTTTCCTCATCGTGATGATCCGAGTTTCAAAAGCTCGTCGATTTACACATCAACAGGCAACAACTGCGATTGTTGTTTCGTATTACTGGCACTTTGTAGACGTCGTTTGGATCGCACTTTTTGCTGCGATTTACCTGATTAAGTAGTAAGGAATATAAGTGAAGCGTTTATCTCGCTACCGTCGCCACAAGGCGGTTGGTCCGTCATTGTTGATCTTTGCACTTCTTGCAATTGGAACAACATTTAGCGTTGCAAGTGCGACAACAACAGCACAGACGACTAAAGCTGACCGTTCAGCGCTGATTGAAGAAGGCCGTCAAATCTTTTTGAAAGGCTGTTCTTCCTGTCACGGTCTTAACTCAGAAGGTGGCGTGATTGCTCCATCGTTGGTTGGCGTTGGAGCTGCATCAGTAGATTTCCAAGTCGGAACTGGTCGTATGCCAATGGCAGACATGAGCCAGCAAGCAATGCGTAAAGAGCCTTTGTATACCCCTGAAGAAACAGCTGCTCTAGCTGCTTATGTTGCATCTCTTGCACCTGGTCCAGAAATTCCAACAGAGGCGCAATTAAATTATGAACGCGATGGAAGCACAGCAGAAGGCGGGGAACTATTTCGCACTAACTGCGCAATGTGCCACAACTTTGCTGGGCAAGGCGGAGCGTTAACGCAGGGAAAGTACGCACCAACTTTGATGGGTATTGAAACAAAGCACATCTATGAAGCAATGGTTACTGGCCCTCAAGCGATGCCAGTGTTTAGCGATAAAACAATTACACCTAAAGAAAAATTGGACATCATCAAATGGATCAAGACAGCCGAAGCTGAACCAAATCTAGGCGGAGCGTCACTGGGTCGAGTAGGACCAGTAACTGAAGGTCTACTTGTATGGACTTTCGGTCTTGGAATCCTTATCGGTGTTGCTGTCTGGCTAGCAATGAAAGCGAAGTAAACAATGTCCAATGAAATTGAAGCTATAAAAGATCCAGGACTTCCAGCACACGTCCACCGTAAAGCTGATCACGATCCGATCGCCGCACGTCGCGCTGAGCGACAAGTTGCTGCGATGTTTGGAATCTCCGCTTTGGGAACGTTGCTATTCATCGGCTCTTTCTTTATCCCGCAAGATATTTTCTTTTTCCTTCCTGTCATGGGAAATCAAAATGCTCATCAGCTGGGTATCGGAGTAGGGCTGGCTGTTTCCCTATTTTTCATCGGCATGGGTGCGATCCATTGGGCAAAAACACTTATGCCTGATCAGGAAGTTGTCATGCAACGTCATGAATTTAAATCTCCCGATCAAGATCGCAAAGAGTTTGTACAAACAGTAAAAGATGGTGCGCAAGCAGCTGGGCTTGGCCGTCGTTCATTAATCAAGCGAACACTTGGCGCAGCGGTTGGACTATCAGCGCTTTCACCATTGTTACTTCTAAGGGATTTAGGTCCTCTTCCAGGAAATGATTTAAAGGAAACTTCTTGGAAAAAGGGAACCTATTTGGTGACCGATCCGGGTGATCGCAGAATTCGTGCCTCAGATCTTGAAGTAGGCGCTGTTGCCCAAGTTCTGCCAGAAACTGATGATCCCGAGCACAGAAAACTAAATGACATAGCCAAGGATGCAGTCTTGCTGATCCGTTTACGCCCAGAAGAGTTCAACTTAGATGCAGAACGCCTGAGCTGGACCCACGAAGGAATCATCGCTTTCTCAAAGATCTGTTCGCACATGGGTTGTGCTGTTGCTCTGTATGAGCAGACTACTAAGCATCTTTTGTGCCCATGCCACCAATCCACATTTGATGTAACCCGCGCCGCTAAGGTCATTTTTGGACCTGCGGCCCGACCACTTCCGCAGTTAAATGTGACAGTGGATTCCGAAGGGTTCTTGGTAGCAGGTGCACCCTTTACTGAACCTGTTGGACCTAGCTTTTGGGGGAGAATTTCTTCATGACAACTGAAGCACGTTTAGGACAAGTTGCGAATTATGTAGATGAGCGCACTGGCGCTGCTGCATGGATGAAAAAGAATCTTCAAAAGGTCTTCCCTGATCACTGGTCTTTCTTGCTTGGTGAAATCGTTCTTTATTCATTCGTTATTCTTTTATTGTCGGGAACATATTTAACTTTTTGGTTTGATCCTTCAGCACGTGAAGTAATTTATGAAGGAAGTTATGAACCGCTAGAAGGTGTGCAGATGTCTGCGGCCTATGCCTCCACTCTTCACATCTCATTTGAAGTCCGTGGTGGTTTGTTAATGCGTCAGATTCACCATTGGTCTGCATTAATCTTTATGGCCGCCATGGTTGCCCACCTTTTCCGTATTTTCTTCACTGGAGCTTTCCGTAAGCCGCGCGAAGCAAACTGGATTATTGGTGTCGGTCTTCTAACTCTAGGAATCGTTGAAGGCTTCCTTGGATACTCACTTCCAGATGATCTTTTGTCTGGCACTGGTATCCGAATTGCTGAAGCAATTATTCAAGCGATACCGGTTGTTGGTTCGTATTTGTCTTATTTTGCCTTTGGCGGAGCTTTCCCTGGCGAAGCTTTCATTCCACGAATTTATATAGTTCACGTGCTTCTCTTACCGGGAATCTTCTTGGCGTTAATTACCGTCCACTTGATGATGGTTTGGTACCAGAAGCACACTCAGTACCCAGGTCCAGGGCGCACTGAAAAGAACGTTGTCGGTTACCCACTAATGCCGGTCTATATGGCAAAAGCTGGTGGCTTTTTCTTTATTGTCTTTGGAGTTACGGCTTTCTTGGGTGCAGTCGCATCGATTAACCCGATTTGGTTATACGGTCCATATACGCCTGGCCAAGTTTCAGCTGGCTCACAACCTGACTGGTACATGGGTTGGCTTGATGGCCTAGTACGTATGGCTCCACCACTTGAAACATATCTCTTTGGTTACACCGTTTCTTGGAACATTCTGATTCCAGGTTTGATTGTTCCGGGAATTCTCTTTACGGGTATGGCTTTGTATCCATTTATCGAAAGTTGGATTACTGGAGATAAGCGCGAACACCACTTGCTAGATCGCCCACGAAATGCACCAAACAGAACTGCATTGGGTGCAATGTCCATAACTTTTATGGTTGTGGCATTGATCAATGGTGGTAATGACTTGATCGCAACTCACTTTGATTTATCTATTAATCAAATCATGTGGGGAACTCGTATTGGAATCTTGGTGCTGCCTCCCCTGGCATTCGTAATCACCAAGCGCCTGTGTCTGTCACTACAACGTGCCGATCGTGAGTTGGTATTGCATGGCCGTGAAACTGGTCGTTTACTGCGCTTGCCAAGTGGTGAATTCGTTGAAGTGCATGAGCCAATCTCACCTGAAAAGGCTTGGCTACTAACATCACATGAGCAAGCTCCAGCCCTTGAACTTCCTGCCGCAGATGCACGCGGTGTTAAGCGAGCAGGCGCGATCAGAAACAAGATTCGCTCTCGAATGAGTATTGCGCACTCTGAATCAGTTCCTAAGGCAACTGTGAACGATCTAAAGGAGATCGACAGTCACTAATTGGTAGTGACTTGAACTAACCTCGCATTACAAGCCAAACACCCAAGGCGGTGATTCCTATTCCTAGGAAGCCTTGGGTGTTTACTTTTTCTCCAAAAAGAAAGAATGCTTCAAGTGCTGTTGCTGGAGGTACAAGATAAAAAAGTGAGGACACTTTGGCCGCACTGCCGGAATTAAGAAGCCACAGAAGCAACAAAATAGCTCCAACCGATAGAACCAGTAGCAGCCAGACAAAGGCAGCAGTAAAGCGAAGGTTCCAATTTATAGATGTTTCTTGGGTTGCAATTGCGATTACGCCAAGAACGCATCCGCTAAACAAATATTGATAGGCAGTACCGCTAAGCAATGGAATATCAGCGCCAATTTTCTTTTGCAGCAAGGTGGCTGTTGTGCTTCCTATCAGTGCAATAAATATTGCAAGCATTGCAGGCATCGGGATCTGGGCATCAAAAGATGGCCCAAGAACCAAGATGACTCCTAAAAGCCCCACAAATAGACCAATTACTTGGCGTGGACGAAGCTTCTCCCCCAGGACTTTTACGGCCAAAACCGATACAAGAACGGGTTGCAGGCTTGTGACTACGGCAGCAACGCCAGCTGGTAAACCTTGAGCTATTGAGTAAAAAACTCCACCGAGATAACAAGCATGTAAGAAAAATCCAATTAGACCAGAGCGAGTTACCGCTGAACGCCCAATTCGAATCGGCATTCTCATCACTTTCGCTAATGCGAATAAAAGCATCGCAGCAATTAGAACGCGTACAGCCAAAAAAACAAAGGGGTCTGCATACGGCAGTCCGTACTTAGCACCTACAAAACCGGTGCTCCACAAAAGAACAAAGAGAGCTGGTGCAAATCTTTCTAAGATCAACCTTCGCAGATCACCTTCAGGGCTACCAAAGACTTAGCCATAAACTTTGGATTGTGCGACATAGCGCCGGTGCGCTTTAACCACCAAGTGGCAAATGCCGGAATTTTACTGGCATCAAATGACTCAGTGACAATAGTTTGATTAGGAGTGACGGCTTGAAGCTCGTAACACCAGGTCCACTTCATTAAATGACACCAGGTAATTTTCTTATTCTCTTCAAATTCCACAACGGTATTCTTGATTCGATATGGCACCTTAATCTTCATAGCCATGCCAAAGGTTGCACCTAAAAAGAGGCGATCAGGACCCGAAATTACACCCTTTACCGAGCCAGATCCATCAAAGCGTTGGTGGGCGGCCGGTGTAGCCAGTAAGTCAAAGATTACTGATACTGGTGCATCAATAGTTATTCGCGCTGCAGCAGTATTTGGAAAATCGACTGGAAGTATTTCAGCGCGAACAGAACTCATTAGTGAGCCGATGCAATCTCTGGTTTTTCATACTCGGTAACCATTCCAATAATTGAAATGACGAGTGCACCCAAACCAATAAGTGAAAGCCACCAACCGATAATTAGGCCAAGAGCAAAGACGCAAGCACTAACTGCAACTGGCAATGGCCACCATGAATGTGGACTGTAGAAGCCCAGTTCGCCCGCACCATCTGCAATTTCGGCAGTTAAGTTATCTTCTGGAAGAGTTACTCCGATGCGCTTTTGGGTAAACCACACGTAGAAGCCAACCATGCCAGCCAAGCATGCTGAAAGCAGCATTCCAGCGATTCCAACTTCTTCACCACCGACCTGCCAGTAAATCACGGTCATGATTACATAAAAAACGCTTAAGCCACCAAATAATTTCCACGATGCTTTCATGACTTAGCTATGCCCTTCAGTCTTGATGTGTGGATGATGCAGATCAAATGCTGGACGCTCTGATGAGATGCGTGGCATTGATAAGAAATTGTGACGAGGTGGCGGACATGATGTTGCCCATTCAAGTGATGAGCCATATCCCCAAGGATCATCGACGCCAACCATTGGCGCCTTACGGGTGATCCAAATATTGATTGCAAATGGAATCATTGAAAGAGCAAGTAAGAATGAACCAATTGTGGAAACGGTATTCATGAAAGTGAAACCATCTGTTGGTAAGTAATCAGCATAGCGGCGTGGGAATCCTTTAATTCCAAGCCAGTGCTGGATCAAGAAGGTTAAGTGGAAACCGAAGAAGAGTGTCCAGAAGTGAATCTTTCCTAGAGTTTCATTGAGCATGCGCCCGGTGAACTTAGGCCACCAGAAATAGAAGCCTCCGAACATCGCAAACACAACGGTTCCAAAGAGAACATAGTGGAAGTGAGCAACCACGAAATAGCTGGCTGAAACTGCGAAATCCAGCGGAGGTGACGCCAAGATGATTCCGGTGATTCCTCCAAATAGGAATGTCACCAAGAATCCCATAACCCACAACATTGGTGTTTCGAAAGTTACGTGGCCACGCCACATTGTGCCGATCCAGTTGAAGAATTTCACACCTGTTGGTACACCGATCAAAAATGTCATGAAGGAAAAAAACGGCAAAAGAACTTGACCACTTGCGAACATGTGGTGAGCCCAAACAGAAACTGAAAGTGCTGCAATCGCAATCGTTGCCGCAATAAGTCCCAGATAACCAAAGATTGGCTTTCGGCTAAACACTGGCAAAATTTCAGTCACAATTCCAA
>Ga0208599_1000299_pt1 | contig 12407 bp, 8 predicted proteins | sample LakMenEpi17Aug12_FD_150706 | JGI IMG/M metagenome (GOLD analysis project Ga0208599, IMG submission 150706) | Freshwater microbial communities from Lake Mendota, WI - 17AUG2012 deep hole epilimnion (SPAdes) | ecosystem: Environmental > Aquatic > Freshwater > Lake > Epilimnion/Euphotic zone ... | reverse complement strand
GAAGAAGGCAAGGCAGCCTTTGCCGTTTTATTACAAACCTGGAAAGAAATGACTACGGCGGTGGATCAACTTACCCAAGAAAAAACAAATACTGCTGAAAATAGTAATCAAGCAGTTTCTTAAACCTACATTTTAAAAAATATTTTATGAATAAAGTAATCAATATCAATTTTCAAGGTCGCATACTTCCCATTGAAGAACAAGCGTATGAAATATTGAAACAATATATAGAGTCGCTGCGTGTTTATTTCGAAAACGAAGAAGGACGCGATGAAATTATTAATGACATTGAATGTCGCATTGCAGAATTATGTGAAGACCGCTTGAAAAAAGGAACGGTATGCATTGCTGCTAACGACATTGATTTAATTATTACCAGTATCGGTCGTCCTGCCGATTTTGAAGCACAGGATGGCTTTGAAGCCAATACCACAACTAATACCACAAGCAATGCTGGAACCAATCAAGCGCAATCCAATACTCAAAATGCTGGTGAACCAACTTATCAAAAAAGATTATACCGAGACGAGCAGAACAAAGTCTTAGGTGGTGTTTGTGCTGGTATTGCCAATTATTTAAATTTGGATCCAATCCTAGTTCGTGTGCTTTGGCTTCTACTTTTTGGCATTTCTTTTGTTGCATATCTTTTATTATGGATTGCAGTTCCAAGTTCTTCTGAAAAAGAAGTAGGAGGTATTCGTAAAAGATTATTTAGAGATATTGACCATAAAGTCATTGGTGGTGTGTGTGCGGGGTTATCTAAATATTTTGGGATTAAAGTATTAATTGTAAGATTGTTATTTATAATACCATCTGTTGTCACCACTTTTAATTGGGATCATTTTCATTTATTCCAGTTTTGGGATTTCGAAGACTTTCCTAACTTCATTGGTTTGACATTTTTTGGTCCTGGAGCAATTTTTATTTACATCGTATTGTGGTTGGTATTACCAGAAGCAAGAACTAGCGCGGAAAAATTAGAAATGGTTGGAGAGAAGGTGGATATCAATAGTATCAAAAATACCATTCAGACAGATATGGAAGGGTTTAGCAAAAGAGCCCAATCTTGGGGAAGTAGCAATGACAAAAAACAAACATCTTCCCCAGGAAATAGCAGTTCTATAGGCAGTTCAACAAATAATACGAATGTTGGCGCAGGTGGTTTGGATCAAAGAAAAGGATGCTTCTATTATTTTGGAAGAACCCTTACTATTTTGATGAAAGCATTTGTATACTTTATCCTTGGCATCATTACGATTTCAGTACTTGCTGCTTTATTTGGGGTTGGAGTTGCAACTACTGGTTTACTACCATTAAAGAAATTCATTTTAGAGGATGGATTACAAAGCTGGTCTTTTATTGGTACAATCTTGTTTTTCATTTGGGTACCCGTGATTGCCATTGTTGCTTCTATAATTCGCAAAATTGCCGGGTTTAAGCAATCCAATGTTTGGGTGAGATCTAGCTTTATTGCTTTATGGGTACTTGGTTGGGTTTGTTTATTTTACTTTATAAGTAGTTTAGGCAATAGTTTTTCTAAACACAATCAACCTATTGAAAAAAGCATTGCATTAGTGAATCCAGCTGTGGAGTATTTAGAGGTCACCGCTACGCCAAGAATGAAATACTATGAGCAAAGATGGTTTAGTATCGAGCCATTCCAAGTGTACAATGATGATACCGTGCGCGTAAGAAATTTAAAAATAAGAATCGTTCAATCAAAGACAGATAGTTTTGATGTGAAGTACGTCACCATGAGCAATGGTAAGTCTATTAGTGAAGCCAATTTACTTGCAGAAAAAATTAATTTCTCTGTAATGCAACAGGATAGCACTTTATTTTTAGATAGAGGCATTGCCATCACAAATAGAGATAAATTCAGAAATCAACATGTGATTATGACCATTGCAGTCCCTGTTGGTAAGCGTTTTAAAATTACCAATAAGGGTTGGTCTCAAACGAATATAAGATTGAATAGTAATGGTATTCAATCTGAAAATCATTTAGGTGGAGATGATCTTTGGGTAGATGAATGGAACGAAAATTGGGACAATGAATCTTATCAATATGAAAGAGGGGTTGAATATAAAATGACGAAAACGGGATTAGAGGAATTACGAAGGGACAGAGACTTTAAAACAATGGAGGATAGTGATGGTTCAAGTAGTTACGACAAACAAGAGGACATGTCAGATAAAGAAATTCAATTGCAAAAATTGAAAGAAGAAAGAGAGGCCATTAAAAATGATATTAAAAAATTAAAAGAAGAGGAGCTTCAAAAAGAAAAAACTAGAGTTGTAAAAGTAAATGATCTTAAGAAGGATGATATAGGTAATTCAAACCTTGAAAAGATGAATAAAATTGGAAAGGCGGCCGGTAAATTATCTGACTTACAATGGGTATTAGACAGATTCACCCACTAGGCTTTCCTTTCAGTTTCTTTTTTGATTATATTTGAGAAAATTTAATCGAAATGAGCGAAGCTTTAAACACTCCCTTTACCCATAAACATATTGCACTAGGCGCTAAAATGGCGCCTTTTGCTGGTTATAATATGCCTATAAGTTATACGGGTATTAACCTAGAGCATGCTGCTGTGAGAAATAATGCAGGTGTATTTGATGTAAGTCATATGGGTGAATTTATACTAAGAGGCCCCGATGCCCTGGATTTAATTCAACGCGTTACCACCAATGATGCTTCTGTTTTAGAAGATGGCAAAGCGCAGTATAGTTGTTTGCCCAATACTACTGGGGGTATTGTAGATGATTTATTGGTCTACTGTGTAGAAAAAAATAAAGTATATATGTTAGTGGTGAACGCTTCTAATATTGAAAAAGATTGGAATTGGATTAGCAGTTACAATACTAAAGGCGTGGAGATGCATAATATAAGTCCTAAGACTGCACTACTAGCAGTGCAAGGTCCGAAGGCTGCTAAGATTATTCAAACTTTAACGAGCATGGATGTATTAAATATGCCTTATTATAGTTTTGCAAAAGGTGAAATGCTAGGCATTGACAATGTACTTATTAGTGCTACAGGTTATACAGGGGCAGGGGGTGTGGAGATTTATTTTGAAGACATTAATGACAATGCTAATAAAATTTGGGATGCTATATTTGAAGCAGGTGCTGCCGATGGTATTCAGCCCATTGGTTTAGGTGCCCGCGATACCCTTCGTTTAGAAATGGGTTTTTGTTTATACGGAAATGATATTGATGATACCACCAGTCCTATGGAAGCAGGCTTAGGATGGATTACAAAATTCACCAAAGATTTTACTAATAAAGAAAGCTTGCTTGCACAAAAAACAAATGGGGTTTCTAAAAAATTAGTGGGCTTTGAAATGATTGATAGAGGTATACCAAGACATTATTATGAAATTAAAGATGCCGCCGGCAAACTTATTGGTTCAGTGACTTCAGGTACACAGGCGCCTAGTTTAGGCAAGGCCATTGGTATGGGCTATGTGGCCACTGAGTTTTCTAAAGTTGGGTCTGAAATTTATATTGACATTAGAAATACTTTAGTCAAAGCACAGGTGGTGAAGTTTCCTTTTAAGTAAAGAGTTGTCTTGCTTACACATTTTGACTAATTTATTTTTACTAGTTAATTTTTTAAGAAAAGGTTTTCTATCGCTATAATTATATTGATCTTATAATTATTAGATTTATTTATACCCTTTTTCCATTGGGTAAATACTTGTTTTTTGCTTTCTTACTATTTGCAATTTTGTATCTTAACAAAACAATTAGTATGAAAGCAATTAAAAACAAAGTGCAGTTGATTGGTCATTTAGGGGCCGATCCAGAATTCAAAATTTTAAAAGAGAGTCAGTTAGCCAACATGCGTTTGGCAGTGAATGATCGCTATAAAAATGCCAAAGGAGAATGGGTAGATGAAACGCAGTGGTTTAGTTTAGTGGCCTGGTCAAAGCTGGCCCTATTTGCGGAAAAATATTTACTCAAAGGCAGTGAAATAGCGGTAGAAGGGCGTCTGCTTACAAAGGCTTACACCGATAAAAATGCCATCAAAAGAGTGAGCACAGATATTATTGTTTCAGATATTTTGATTTTATCTAAAAAGAACGCTGTAGCCAAAGAATTAGTCTAATAAAAAATGAAGGTTTTGTATATTTGTGCATTATGACAACTGCAGCAAAGACAAAACCTTCATTACATACCGTTTTAACGCCACAGTTATTAGATTTATATGATGTAAAAGATAGTATCGTTGTAATCATCGATGTTTTTAGAGCCACTTCTACGATGGCTACTGCCTTATATAATGGTGCTAGTAAAATTATACCTGTGGATACACCCGAACTTTGTATTGAAGTAGGGAAACAAACAGGAGGTGTGACTGCTGGCGAAAGAGATGGAAAAATTATTCCCGGATTAGCTTATGGTAATTCTCCTTCTGAATATCCAAGAGATTTTATTGAAAATAAAATTTTAGTCATCACCACTACCAATGGTACTAAACTATTGCATCTTGCCTTAAAGCAAGGAGCCAAAGATATCATTACAGGGTCCTTTCCTAATTTTACCAAGGTGGTGGAATACTTAAAAGAACAAAATGCACCCGTGATACTGGGTTGTTCTGGCTGGAAAAACCGATTTAATATAGAAGATGTCTTATTTGCAGGAGCGGTGATTGAAGAAATTAAGGATGCTTTTGAGATTCATTGCGATAGTAGCTTTATGGCAAACCAATTATACAATCAACATAAAAATGATTTGCCTACTTATATCAAAACCGTGACGCATTGGCACCGCCTAGCGGCCTATGGTTTAGAAGAAGACATGTTGTATTGTATTTCTAAGGATACGGCCCCTTCCTTGCCTATTTTCAAGGACGGAGCCCTTATAAATAAGGCCTAGTCGCCACATTTTCACTATTTCCCCACTCATTATAATAAGACTTCCATATTAGCTAGCAAAGCCTTACATTTGCAAATTGCCCTTTTTTAAGGGCTTTTTGTACCATTATGGCATTACCCTATTTAGTAAAACACATTTATAGCTACGGCACTGAAGAAGTGATTCGTAGAGGCAAGAAAATTTTTGCGCTCAAAAATATTGAATTAGCAAAATTTGATCCTTTAATTGGAAGTATTCATTGCCGCGTCAAAGATGACGGCTATAGTACTTATTATAAAGTCACTATTGAAAATTTTAAAAGCGCCGCTACTTTGTCATTGCGTTGCGGCTGTCCTTATAATTTATCAGAAGTATGTAGGCATAAAGCAGCTGCTTTATTTTATATCCAAGACTTATTGGATAAAAATTTATTGGACTACAAGCCAGCTTCTTATAAGACCACGCATACCCAATTAAGAACAAAGACCTTAGATTTAAAAATGATTCGAATGCTTTGTTCAAAAGCCATATTTGAAAAGGCGGAACAAACTTTAAAATCGGTTAGACCTCATATTATCGAAAGTGAAAATGAAAAAGTAGTTGCAGAAATTGATGAAAAAGGAAAAACTTATCATGTCATTATACAAAAAAATGAAGAACGTTTTTTTGATACCTCTTGCGATTGTTTGTCTGAGACTGAATACCCGCTCTGCGTGCATAAAGCCATGCTACTACTACAATTATTTTTACTAAAGGGAGCAGACTATTTTGAAACCATTCGTAACTGGGATAGAGAGAAAAATAAATTACTCGCTTTGTATGGCTTTACTTTAGATGATTATATAGAAGATAAGTTTGAATTTATTTATCACGATGGCAAGCCTTTTTTGAAAGTATTAGACGAAAAAATTCAAAAAGTGAACGGCACTAAATCTATCACTTTAAATAGGCCAAGATCCAACGACTGGGATATTGAAGAGCAGGAACCTACTTCTAATGAAGATGCAGTGATTAAAGAGCGCTTTGGTATTGTGATGCAACACCATCCTACTATTTATCCTTATATTTCCTTTAATGTAGTTAAAGGAGAAGTGAATGAAGAAGGCACTTCTTTTTTAGGCAAAGTAGAAAAAATTGACCTTGTTAAATTTATCACGCCTAATTTAATTAAGGAAGAAGATAAAATTTTATTACAGTTAGTCAAAAAATTACAACCTGCAGAACTCTCTAAGTTTTTGAATAAGAATTCTCCCTTCCAAGGCTTGTGGGATAATATTGTCCACACCGATGAAGAAAGCTTACCAGATGAGACCAAGGAATTAATGCAAGAATACTTGCATCCTAAAATTGAAAAAGTATGGAGAGATTTATCGGAGCATCCTTTTAGTTTTTATTTACCGCATAATAAACCTTTTACGACTGCCAATATGCAGAAGGCGGAACTTGTATTTAATACCATTCAGCCTAGTTTTAGAGTAGAAAAAGAAGAAGATAGGTATATCGTATACGCACAAGTAGTTCTACCAGAAGGTAAAATTCCACTAGAAGACAATCACGCGAAGTCTAATTATATATTCCAATACCATCATCAGTTTTTTGTGTGGAAGCAAAGAGCCGATTTATTATGGGTTGAAAAATTTATGCCAGCGGGCTTTCATGAAATTAATTTAGACAAGTGGCCCAATTACCTACAAAGCACCTTGCTTCCATTATCAAAGCAGTATCAGGTTTCATTAGACAATGTTACACAAGAGAAATTAAAAGGAGTGAAACCGCAACTTCAAATTTTATTAAAAGAAAACGGAGACTACTTATTCTTTGAACCCTTGTTTGCTTACAAGGATATTATTGTGAATAAAGAGGATGGTCCTTCTGTGATTCAGCAAGTGGGCGATAAAATTGTCATACTAGAAAGAGACCTTGCTGCAGAAAGACAATTAATGAATATTATTGAGCAATTGCATTCTGGCTTTATTCGTCCGAATGAAGGAAATGTGCTTGCGTTAAAGGGTGCTGAGGTTTTAAAGAACAATTGGTTTTTCTTATTTATTGATACATTAAGGGATAAACAAATTCCTTTATTTGGTACAGAATACTTAAAACAATTTAAGTACAATACAGCTAAGCCTTCTACACGTTTATATATTAGTAGTAATACCGATTGGTTTGATGCCAAAGTAGAAATTTCTTTCGGCGAACAAAAAGTATCTATTCAAGATATTAAAACTATGTTGTCTAATAAACAACAATTTGTTCCACTGAAAGACGGTAGTTTAGGAGTGCTTCCAGAAAAATGGTTGAATAAATATTCTTTATTATTTAAAGTAGGAGAGGGCAAGGCCGATACACTTAAACTAAGTAAGTATCATTTTTCTATTTTAGATGAACTCTATCAACAAAGAGACGAGGAAGAACTTATTTTCCAATTAGAAGGGAAGTATGAAAAAATTAGAGAGCGCTATGCGATTGCAGATGTGATACCACCCGCCCATTTAATGCCTATTTTAAGGCCTTATCAAATTAGTGGTTTTCAGTGGTTGAATTATTTACACGATGTACAGTGGGGTGGGATCTTGGCCGATGATATGGGACTAGGTAAAACCATTCAAACCTTATCTTTCTTACAACATTTAAAAGAAAAAAATGGCAAATTAGTTGCCTTGGTGGTTTGTCCAACCACGCTACTGTTTAACTGGCAGAATGAATTAAAAAAATTCACGCCTAGTTTAAATTATCATATACATCATGGTGGTACTAGGAAGAAGGCCTTATTTCATGATGATAAAACGGAAGTCATCATTACCACTTATGGTACTTTAAGAAGTGATATTAAAATGTTTGTGGAAGTGAATTTTGATTATGTGATTTTAGATGAAAGCCAGGCTATTAAAAATCCGGCATCGAAAGTGACCAAGGCGGCTTGTTTATTAAAAGCCACTAATAAATTATGTTTAAGTGGTACGCCATTACAAAATAATACTTTTGATATTTATGCACAGATGAATTTCTTAAACCCAGGCATGTTGGGTACAGTGGAATACTTCAAGCATAATTTCTCTATGCCTATTGATAAGTTTGATGAGCAAGAACAAAAAGAACATTTAAGAAAATTTGTATTCCCTTTTATATTAAGAAGAACCAAGGAACAAGTGGCCAAGGACTTGCCAGAAAAGCAAGAAATGGTATTGTATTGTGAAATGGGCGATGCACAAAGAAAAATTTACGAGGCTTATAGAAACGACTACCGTGATAAACTCATTGGTATGGTGGAAGAAAAGGGTATTCAAAAATCACAGCTTTCTATTTTACAAGGCTTAATGAAGCTGAGACAAATTTGTGATAGCCCCGCTATTTTAAAAGATGAAGCTTATCCAAATGAATCGGTAAAATTAGAAGAGTTAACCCGTGAAATAGCTGAAAATATTGGTGGTCACAAGGCCCTTGTGTTCTCTCAATTTTTAGGTATGTTGGCTTTAATTAAAGAGCAGTTGAAAAAATTAGGTATTGACCACGAATATTTTGATGGTAGCAGTACCATTCAAGAAAGAGAACGCGCCATTGAGCGATTCCAAAACGATGATAATTGCAGGGTATTTTTAATTTCTTTAAAAGCGGGAGGCGTTGGTTTAAACTTAACGGCTGCCGATTATGTATATATAGTAGATCCTTGGTGGAATCCTGCGGTGGAGCAACAAGCCATTGACAGAACGCATCGTATTGGACAAACCAAAAATATATTCGCGTATCGTATGATTTGTAACGATACGGTAGAAGATAAAATATTAAAATTACAAGAGAGAAAAAGATCTTTGGCTAAAGAATTAATATCCGATGAAGTTGGATTTGTAAAATCTTTAACCAAAGATGATATTGCTTATTTATTTAGCTAACGTTTATTACTTAAGATTAATAGAGCTAGCTTTAATTAGAAGCTGCTTTTTTAGTCAAACTTATTTAATTTCTGCTGCTGCTAAATTTGCTTTTGGATTTTTCAAAAATTCATTCTTACATTCTACAGAACAAAATCCTAAAACATTTTTTTCATAATGTGCTGTATCGCTAATGCCGGCAGTAACAGGCATGCCACAAGTAGGGTCTTTTTTATTATTCACTAAACTTACAGCATAGGTTTTTTCTGCAGTTGTATCCATAATGGCTACTTGTGCGGTATCTGCACTAGCTGTGTTGGTTTTATCATTTGGTTGACCACATGATAAAAGAACTAGAGATGCCATCAATAAGCTAGTGGTTATTAGTAGTTTCATAAGATTTTAATTTATTTGTATTTTAACACAAAATTACTGAATTATTAAATACATATTGTATTTTTGCAACCACATCTATCTTCTAAAAAAAGTATAATGAGTATAATGAAAAAACAAATTTTAGTATTAATGGCCGTTGCAACATTGCAATTAGCAGAAGCGCAAACCAATCCAAAGCCAGCAGTTCCGGCTAAAGCAGCAGTACCAGCTAAAACAGTCGTTGCTGCTAAACCATTGAAAGTAGGCAATACGAAATTAACAATGAGTGTTACACCTCCTTTAGTTATTAAAAATGTTAAAGACAGCGCTTCTTATGCATTAGGATATAGAATTGCACAGAGCTTAAATGGACAAGGCTTACAAAAAATAAATTTAGCCGTTTTCAATAAAGGATTATTGGCAGGCTTTGAAGGAAAATCTATCATCATCGATAGTATATTAGATAATTGTATTAAAACATACCAAGAAACAATGAGTGCAGAAAAATCAGCCGCTAACAAATTAGCAGGACAAGAATTTTTAGTAAAGAATGCTAAAAAACCAGGTGTCGTTAGTTTACCTAACGGTATTCAGTACGAAATTTTAATAGCAGGCAAGGACACTACTAAGCCTACTATAAAAGATAAAGTAAGATGTCATTACCATGGCACTTTAATTGATGGATCTATCTTTGATAGTTCTGTTCAAAGAGGTGAACCTATTACTTTCCCATTAAATGGCGTGATTAAAGGATGGCAAGAGTCTTTGCCTTTAATGTCTATCGGAAGTAAGTGGAGATTATATATCCCTGCTGAATTAGGCTATGGCGATCGTCAAGCGGGTCCTATGATTGGACCAGGCTCTACTTTAATATTTGAAGTAGAATTATTAGGTATAGAATAATTTTTTTACAATATTTTGACAATAGGGGCTTAATAGTAAATCATTTATTTATTAAGTCCCTATTTATAATTAAGATTAATAGGTCTACTATGAAAAAATATGTATTTGCAGTTTTATTGTCAGCTAGCTTGTATGCTTGTTCTCCGAACAATGTAACCATTGATTCCTCTATTGTGAAAATAATGGATAGTGCAGGTGTGGTGGGAAGCTTTGCTTTATTAGAAAATGGATCGGGTAAATTTACCATTGCTAATTTGTCTCATTATAAAGACAGCGCTTCTTCTCCATTAAGTAGTTTTTTCATTTTACCTAGCTTAATCGCATTAGATAAAGGTATTATTAATCACAACCAAGCCTCTTGGGTGTCGATGGATTCTACTTCTTATTATCAAAATATAATTACGCAAATTGGAAGACAAACCATTATAAAAACAATTGATTCTATTCGTTATGGCAAGGGCGTAGTAAGTGCTAATATGGATGCATTTTGGAAAGACGGGTCACTTACCATTACTGCAGATGAACAATTGGGTTTAATCAAAAGAGTTTTTTTCAAAGAATTACCTTTTCAAAAACGTTCTCAAGAAGTTTTCAGAAAGATGATCTTGAAAGAAGATAATAGCAACTATAAATTATCTTATCTCACTGCTGCCGACTCCACTACGAATAATACTTGGGTGATAGGCTATGAAGAAGAAAATACGCATATTTACTTCTTTGTTTTACATACCACTAGTAAAACAGCAGCAGCCACTAACAATTCGGTTGCCCTTTTAAAGAAAATACTATTACAGCAGGGCTTCCTGCAAGGGCTTCGTTAATATTTTAGGTATTACTTCAATTAAATAATTATCTTTACGGTAGTTAATTATGGAACAGTATTGCAATTCTATTACGTCTTATAATCGTTTAATTACACGCGAAGTAAAAGTGGGTAATCTCATCATTGGTGGAGGGCATCCTATTAGGGTGCAAACCATGACTACTACCGACACTATGGCCACTGAAAAAACAGTGGAACAAGTGATTCGTTGTATTCAAGCAGGTGCAGAATTAGTAAGAATTACAGCCCCTAGTAAAACAGAGGCAGAAAATTTAGCGGCTATTAAAGCCTCGCTAAAAGAAAAAGGATATACAACTCCTATTGTCGCCGATATTCATTTCACACCCAATGCTGCAGAAATTGCGGCTACTATTATTGAAAAAGTGAGAGTGAATCCGGGTAATTATGTAGACAAGAAAAAATTTGAACAAATTGAATATACGGATCAAGAATACATAGAAGAAATTGAGCGTATACGAGAAAGATTTACCCCCTTAGTACTTATTTGTAAAGAACATGGAACAGCTATGCGTATTGGAACCAATCATGGTTCTTTAAGCGACCGTATTATGAGTAGGTATGGCGACACCGCCATTGGTATGGTGGAAAGTGCCATGGAATTTTTACGTATTGCAAGAAGCTTGGACTATCATCAGATTATTTTAAGTATGAAGTCAAGTAATCCACAAGTGATGGTGCAAGCCTATCGTTTACTCATTCAACAAATGCAAGCTGAATTCAATGAATGCTATCCTTTGCATTTAGGTGTTACAGAAGCAGGAGATGGGGAAGATGGTAGAATTAAAAGTGCGGTAGGTATTGGCACATTATTAGAAGATGGCATTGGAGATACCATTAGAGTAAGTTTAACTGAGGATCCAGAATTAGAAATTCCTGTTTGTAAAGACTTAGTAAAAAGATATCCAGCCAATAGAATCAAAGGAGCTGATATGATTCCGCCTATTGCCCAATTACCTTATAGCCCTTTTGAATACAAAAGAAGAGAAACAATTCAAGTGAGTACCATTGGAAGTAAATCGGTGCCAGTGGTGGTGGCCGACTATAAAAATAAAACTGCATTATTACCATCCGATTTAATGGCGATTGGATATATATACGACGAAGCCATAGACAAGTGGACCATTACCGATGCGGCTGCCGACTTTATTTATAGCCCAACTGATTTATTATCTTTTGATTTACCTGGCACATTACGCGTAATAACAAGCCCTGCTCTTTGGGAGATGTCAGCCGATACTCAAAAGTATTTACCCTTATTTAATTTTAAAACTTATTTCCAGGCAACTAAAAAAAGCGATAGTATCAACTTTGTAGAAGTAGATTGTTATGGAAGTAAAAATGGTATTAGAGACGAGCAGCTGCTGTCCATTGCGAAGGATCCTACAGTGGTATTTTGTTTAAGCAGTACATTGTCACATGCCATGCCTGCAGTTAGAAGAATGATAATGCGCATGATGGAATTAAAAATTCAATCTCCTATTATATTAGTAACAGATAGTGCTTGGCAAACGACAGACGCGCATTTAATTCATTTTGCCACCGAGACGGGGG
>Ga0208599_1000295_pt1 | contig 12454 bp, 9 predicted proteins | sample LakMenEpi17Aug12_FD_150706 | JGI IMG/M metagenome (GOLD analysis project Ga0208599, IMG submission 150706) | Freshwater microbial communities from Lake Mendota, WI - 17AUG2012 deep hole epilimnion (SPAdes) | ecosystem: Environmental > Aquatic > Freshwater > Lake > Epilimnion/Euphotic zone ... | reverse complement strand
ATGGCATGTTAAATACTGAGTTTCTTAATACAGAAATTTGTGAATTTATGGAATGTTTTTGTCACTGGCAATTGTTCGTCACAATGATGTAATAAATCACTAAAAGTGTTTTTACGATGATGACTGCCAAGACAATATCTTCATAATTCATTTTTCTGCCTTTCGTGTCTTCAGGTGTTAATAGATTGCCTGAAAATTTGAAATTGTTTCCAATTTTATAATTGAAATTCTCTAGGATCAAATAGGACCCAGACATAGGGTTTATCCTGCTCAATATTTTCCAAAATGTGAACAATTTGGTTTCTGAGAAGGACAAATCTACGGAGATTTTGACATTTTTCAATCATAGAATTGGAAATGAGTAATAGCTCTTCAAGCTTTACTTTTAACTCAGTCGACGATCGGCATGACTGATCCAGCATCGATGTCCCATAAGGGATCCATTGAGCCATCGTGAAGAAAGCGATACGGGGCTGGCTCGATGGAGATGTCCTGGAACGGGTTGTCGGCCGGTTGCAGGGTAGCGGATGGCGCGTCGAAATATGACAACTCGAACTGTTCGACCCAGTTGTGAGTTGCGATGATCTTCGCTACGTAATTATCCACTATCTGCTGCAGATCTTTCAGGAACGATTTGTCTTTATTCAATTGTTTGAGCAGAAAGATATGATTGCTTAATTGCTCTAGCTTGAATAGTAGTTCCGCCTGATTAACTAAACTTAGCTGAACTGGCGGATTTTTCTTTGACATTGTCCTTTTTAAACGAATTCTTATCAACTTTTTTTTTCGATTTAAAGGGAAGCGAGGAAACTCAAGCACTTCTTTATTTGGAAAAATTTAGTGACGTTTTTGGTTTTGATCTGTATTCGTCGGAAAGTTTGGAACAACTAATGAGGGAAGGGTCTCTTCATGTAAATGTCATTTTTGCTTTGCAATTGAAGAACCTTTTTAACAAACGTTTTATGACTTTCGACGTATTTGTTTGTTTGTTGCAATTGTGATTTTCTTTTTAAATCATTGCACCCTCTTTTTGTCTAATATCGTTTTATTGTCTTCCGTAGGATGACTTAATAATGCACGTTTGTGATAACAAGTGCAGCAAAATTGAGTCACGTTTTGACGTATTTGCTTGACAAAATTTCTTTTGCTGTCTCTCAATGGACTGTCCACTGGGAGAAAATGTAGATTTCTTGTAAACACGTGTGCACGATATTATTTAGACTTTTTATGGCTAGGCTTAGCTGTACCAAAATCAATTTTGGACTCTACATCATTGTTGACGGAGTCAATGACCGGTATTTTAGTTTCTGACAAACAATTGTTTATTTGAAGGAAAGCGAGGAAACTCAAGCACATCTTCATGTCAGAAGTTAAAATAAGAATATTCAAAGTAGGCATTTTATATAATCTGATTATTTGACAAGATGAGTTTTTTCATGTTTCAATCAGATGATAATGCTTATCCAGTTTGAATTTTAGTAATATTTTCTTTGAAAATTATTAATTACGGCTGCAGTGGTCATAAAGTTAATATTTTTCTGAAATATTTGAGACTTGTTTTTAAAACGGAGCTTTCAGTGATATGCTCTCTATGAAATAATATTTTTGTGAGAAAAATTCATAGAATTTACGTTTTAAATATTTGACTTGTGAAATCGTTTGTGTACAATATAAACGAGGAAACTCTAGTTTATATTTAATATTTCTTTTGATATGTCAATTTATTATAGAATGTTCTGATGTCGATGCCTTCGTAGCCGCTTTAGACATTGAGCTATTGCATTATCTTATCAGATTTCTATGACTGTTTCGTGTTGAAAGATTATTAATTGGTCACTATCATTGAGAGTGATTGTTTTCATTATTATTCTTTCTTTGTAAACAGTTTTGATTTGACATTTTTTCTTACTGCTCTCTGTTAATCGTAAAGATGATATTCAGAGTAAGTCATTTGTTTGAATATCAATTGCTTGAAATTTTCAAAGTGTGACCTTTTTAATGCAGTTGATCAAAAGGAAATTTTGATGACATACTTGTTTAGGTCATTTCCTGAGGAATTGATTTGATATCAAGGTATGTTGTACATCATTATGCTAATTCTCAATTAATTGAAAGAAAATATTCAATTTATTTGTGAATTAATAGATTTCTTGTATTTTGATGTTGTGAAATTACTTGGATAATTTTGACAACATGTTGCATGTCAATTTTGACATATTGCTGAGTTGCTTTTTTGTCACGTGCGTTTGGTTGCAGTTTGCTGAATAGGCCAATCCCCACAGAGGGGTGAAGTATGAGATCTTTTTAGACATTTGAGCAATAAAACTATTTACGTGAAATTGCGTCATCATTACTTCGTTGCTGTTCTGCAAGCCTATACGTTATATTACGCACAGGACCAACAGGGGTGAGTCTTGATATACTTCTTCTCCTGTTTCCATGCCAAATGTACATTTTATTACGTTTGACTGACAAAAATCAACAATGCTGTTTTGTTTGCCTGTTAGTCTCGCGCTGAAAAGCGCAATTAGTTCGCAGGTGTACCGTTTTTGAGTATCGGTACTTTGACAAAACAAATTTGCATTTGTCTTCAACAATCATGTTTTATTGCCGGTAACGAGATCGGAATTAACATGAGACGTTTTAGACCAGTTAGCGCACAGGGGTGCAGTTTTATTACTCTCCTGTCTTGGCTAACCACCAAATTTAGTCATCAAAATCTTTTTCGACACGTTTTGATGAGAAATTGGGGCTCAGTGTGTCACAGCTGGTTCGATTTCTCGGTTAGTGTGGCACACTTGCGTTGTTACGTTCGTTCAGCAGGCAGAAGGGGGGAATTTTTTTTTCGTTGAAAGAAATTCCAGTCAGTGATCGCAGTGATACTTTTATGACTTTAAAGAAATGCCTGTGTGGGGGTGAAGTAGAAACATTCTTTTGTAGCAAGAGCAGCAGTGGCTCAATTGTACAATCTATTAAAAGTCCCTTCACTAGACCCACGGAGGGGGGAAGTTAGATATTTTAGGCTGCAACTTGCAGTGGTTGACTTACGCAAATATCAGATCTTCACATACGCTCCATAGCAGGGGGGAGGAAAAATCTTTATTTTTCGTTTCTCTCTCTCTCTCTCTCTGCTCGATTAAAAGTCTTACGTTTTCGTTTTACAGACTTTTAGCAATTTTTTCAGAAAATTAGCTTAAACTGATATAATCGACTTTTGTTCTTATAGAGGAAACTGTTGTCGATAAAACAAATCTCTTTCTTAATTATTCCTCTGAATAATTAAGCTTAAACAGTGCATTGATGAAGCAGTGTTAGTATAGGGTTTTTGGAAAAGAACCTTTAAGATTTCCTTTCTTAAAGAAAACTTCCTGATTAGAATTTCCTTCACAGGCTCTGTAATAGGTGCAAATTATTACAAGTAGAAATTGTATTTCTTGACCTGAGGTAACGAAATCTCGATGTCTAATCAGTCTGAAATTATTGTTTGTCGAATCAAACTCATTCAGGGCTTGTTACTTAGCCACTCAAGAGCTTTAAAGCGAGGAAACTCGAGCTTTTTTGTTTCAAAGTCTGTTGAGTATACAAGAATTTTATACTTTCGCTTAACCGTAAACTTTTTCCGGGATCATGTCGATTATTTCTAAAATTCTATTATACAACTTTTAACGAAGTTCTATCCTGAAGTGCTGTCTCCGCTCAGGCTAGAAAGGGGTTTGCAAAGTCCTCGTTAGCAAATATCGTTGTACTTTGTTTCTCTTTTTAAGATGCAGTTTCGAAGCAAAGTTAAAAAGATTTTATTGTAATAACACTTTTTGCTAGTGTCTCTCATCATGTTTATTTGCAATAGGTCTTTGGAGGATTCAGACCGTTCTGACATTGATATCAAATTCTTCTTTAGGAAGGTCATTTAATATCAAATGCAGTTTGTCATTAACAGTAAAGTGCAAGTAATTGTCTTAGGGTTTACAGCTGTAATTAGATTAGTCATATCGTCAGTTTGAGCTGAGATATGTGATCAAAATGGAAAACTCCGACATTTTGATAAGAGTCTTTCAAAGTTGTCTGTCATTGAAATGGAAAACTCCGACATTTCAAGAATGTTTCAGATTTGTTCATTGAAAGAAACTACTAATCCATAATACATAGAAAAATTTATTTCTGAACTTTATCCCGAATGGACTTCGTTACTTGATTCCTTCTGGACACTTTTACTTTAATGCGGTTGATTTAAACTTTTGTTTAAGTGTTAGTGCTTGTTCGAGGCTGCAGTGGCCTCAAGAACTTTGAGCACTTCTCCGTGTTGTGAGTCCGAAACTGCAGTGGTTTCAAGGTACTCACAGGGGGAATGGGTCCGAAACTTCAGTGGTTTCAAGGACTTCAACATTTCCGCTTTTGGCAACATTTTTAAATGGACTTACTTATTCCTCAAAGTAGATCTTCTTCTTGTCGACCTTGAGGTTGGGCTCCGGCTCCGTCACATGGATCGGCAGATTCGTAGAGTGGTCGCCATGGTTGCGCTGTAAGTCGGCTATATGTCGACTCAACAACGACTACGTCGTGTGTGACGCATTCGATGCTAATAGGTATCGAAACCTATAGTGAGGTCAAGTTATGTTAATAACTTGAAGTAAAAGGACACGGGCACTTGTGTTTTTATCAACGTTTATTGAAACTTGGTAAATATCACTTTTGAACTGTGTGTGAATAAACACTTCGTTATAGAACAGATAACGATTCGAGCGAAAGGCTCTAAGTCCCGAAAATGGGAAGTATAAGCGCGGAGCGCTTAAATGCACGTGTGTGTTGGTTGGTGTGTAAAATGAAACTCTATGACGCTATACAACGTTGCCGTCCTATAACTTCATAGAATGGATGATCAGTATGATAGTAACTGTACGTCTATGACGTCACTCTAATATCGTACGAATCAGACCGGATCTAGCCCGGCTCGATAGCGTTCAAACTTTACATCATGCTTTACACACTGACGAGTACATGAGGCTAGGTTTGTCTGCTGCCGAAGGTGGGAAGGGTGTATCTGTCCAGTAATTTTGAAAAGTGTGGCCAAAGTGGCTAATGAAATGCTAAATATCATTGTTTCCAAGCTTGTGAATCATGAGTGGGATCAGATTTCAAGTGGAATTTGGCATCGGACTTTAAGTTGGATTGCTTTTGCGTTCAAACTTTCAGAAGATGTTAATGATATTGAGCTGGTTGCGCTGTAAGTTGTTTTCAATTTTGAAAAATTTTGGATAAGGGATTTGGAGCTTAAATAAGTAAAATGTAATGTTGCTTTTAGTTTTGCGGAAAAATGTTTGTTGAATCGGAGATTTAAAGTTTGGAGGGTGTCGATAAACTATAGAAGTTATAGCTTAAAGTGCTGTTAGCTAAAGTAGCTACAGTTTGTGTGTGTCTTTTGACTTTTGCTTTTGCAGAATGGGAGAGTTATTGGACAAATGATTACAGGAGGTTGGAATGGAGTGGAGTGGAGTTTCATTTTTGTAACCGTTTGTTGTTACTCTTGACTTTATAGTTCCAAGTGGTTACTATAAAGTATACTGCTTTTGCAGATCTCAAAGTGGATCTTTGGATGGTGCTATGGTTGAACTGAAGCTTGAGGCTTTGTTCTGTGTTCCTTTTGACCAAATGGTAAACCTAAGGAACTTAGCTTGCTGAGTTTAAGGAATCTGAGTGCAGATTCGCGAAGTGGTGATTGCTGCTAGAAATCGTTACATGTTGATTAATTAAATGGTGAACACATGGTCGCATGAATTGCATAATTGAATAATCACATGGTTTTACACATTGGAATTAAAATGCATTGTTTGACAGTGTGCTTCATATTTTTGGTCTTTAAATGGGGTTTTAAAGTTTTGTAAATTTTGCAATGTTTTTGTTATTTGTCGTAAGGTACGAGCGGTCTTAATGACAAAAATTTTGTGGTTTTGATTGTTTTCAGTTTTGTCTCATCAAAGTTGAATAAAAATTTTCTTTCTGTCGTTGGACAGGACATTAAGTCATGGTTTGAAAGTGCCATGATTTCGCCTGGTTTGCACGAACGTCGAGTTTGTTCTTTCGATCGTGATCAAATCAGTTGTAAATTACATCATTTGTACGAACGTCGAGTTTGTTCTTTCGATCGTAATCAAATGGTTCAAATTTTAATTTTGCGTTTTACGTTGAACGGGCTTGCATACTTTAGCGTGTTCGGATGGTCATAAAATTTAAATTTTAATTTGCTGGGGGATTGCAGTTTACACATGTACAAATTTCGTATTAGTTTCATGCGAGATCAAGCAGGACATAGACGACTGTGAACTTGGTTTTGGTGCCTTTGATCAGATGTTTTACATGTTGCTTTTATTAAATTTGTGGGGAAACGACTTGTCTACTTGTGTAGTTGTGTCGTGTATGTTTGTGTTTGTTTCGGTCGCTGCTACGGTCCTCAATTTCAACGTACATGACGTCTAGTAGAGCGGTGTCGGTCGAAACACAATCATGGAAAATGTAATTCAATGAAAGAGTTATGGAGTGGGCCAAGGTTTTCCGTGGTTTTAATCCATATGGCAAAATATGTGGAATAGTCTCGACATATTTTTCAAGTGAAATTTTGAAAAATGTCCAAAGTGGTCATTTGTAATTTGCTTGGTTAAAGTTTAATTTGAAATCATCTTTAAGGATTTCTGAAAAGGGTGTGGGATGCTGTAGGATCAAAGTAGAACTTGAAAAGTTTTGTAGGATGCTGTCAGCCGTTTGTTACTGAAGCAGCATCCGATTTGGAAATTACTTGATCATTGGCTGTCTTACAGAACAATGACGATGCTGTGGTGTTTTGGTAATTTTCCTGTGGATTTGAACTTGTAGATCTTCGTAGGTTCTCTTCGTTTCTTCAATACGTTGAGCAGTTGAGATCCATCAGTTTTGTTTTCTGAGGTGGATTTCTTGGATTTGTTCAAGGCAGGACATCAGAAGCTAGTGCAAGTCAAGTTTCAGAATGGATCTTGATGCCTATGCGTGTTTGATTCAGACTTCAGAGTGATGTCTGGGTTGACCTGCAGTGGGTCATGACTCGATTGTCGAAGGACAAGAATCTGTGATGATCTTTGTTTTCAGCCCGGCCAAAGTTCGAACCGAGTGAGGATTTTGTGCAAGTTGTCTTGTGTTCACTAGGGCTTCTCGGTTCCGTTGTGGGCACAAGGTTTGCGGTGTGTTTTGATCGGGATCATGCGTTCTCTCTTGACCTCTGTTATGGGAGAGTGTGGACATGGATCGGATCTAGCACGTTTGTCAAGCTGATCGTGATCATACAAGGACTGGGTTCCGCAATTGAGTAGGGATTCTTTATCAACCGTATCTCAATGGGGCTCCAATATGGATCAGGTTAACTGGGTTGAATCAAGGGCGTGCCCTTGGCTCGTTCAGATTGGATGGCCTCTTGTGTATCCGACTGTGAGTCTGGGTTAGTTAATTGTCACTCATCACGGTGCGTGGTTCAGTTTTGGAGGAATTTTGTGTGGGATGCTGTCAGCCGTTTGTTACTGAGGCAGCATCTGATTTCTTCGTGAACTACTTGTGGTGCATGCGTGCTTAACTTTCGCAGAATCATTGTGTCTGGCCGAAGGATAATTTGTCCTTTGCAGTGAGGATTTGTTATAGAAGTTGAAGCCAATCTTATATCAACTCCTGTTTCGGTTGATGCGATTATCATTTTATTATGGTTTGCCATTTCTGCGACGTGACTTTTGTCTACGGAGAATCCTTGCAGTGAGGATTTGGCGTAACCTCCTATTCCTGATAGGATGTGTAATCGGATCCAGGGAAGAACACCTGTGTTTGGTTCATGTCTTGTTTTGGTCTTCAGATGTGTGTTAGATGCTGTCAGCCGTTTGTTGCTGAGGCAGCGTCTGGTGTCTCTGATGTGGACCCAAATGGACATGTGGTGAGGTTGAGCTTTGTAGTGATTTATGGTTTGGTTTTTCTCTCAGTTTTGTGGTATCTGAGATTGACCATTGTTTGTTGAGATCCATCAGATTTCTGAGGTGGATCTGTTGTTCTTTGTTGACATTGTTTGGGATCCGTCGGAGGTTTGTTTCTGCGGTGGATCTTGCTGGTGTCGTCGTCGGAACCTTCTCTTGCTGATCAGATTTCAGCATGAGGGCGTCTGTGAAGCATGAACTCCTGGGTCATGGCTTCCATGATGAACTATTTAATTAAGAATATCTCCGAGTTGTTCATTGTCTTATATGACCACATAGCGATATACTCAAAGTCAGCTTGGCCTACGTTTTCCAAAGCGGATACAGAAACTGATTGTAGTTCGCAAAAACTCCATATGTTTCGTCACGGCTTTCCTCTCCCATCATTGTCGACAGGATGACCTGGCTTCGGAGGAAAACGTATTGGCTTTGCCTTCTAGGGTCGAGAGCCCAATGTTGATCCTTCGGTTGATTTTATAGTTGATTTAACAACAACAACAATCCCCGGACATTGGTTCGGCAGGGGCAGTTTTTTCAGGACTGCCGCACAGCTCCCGTTTCAATCTCTTTAGGGGTCCAGACCGATCGTTTTTTTGTGTATCACTCTTTCGATCGTTCACATCGATTGCTCAATGTGAGATTGACAAAATTTAGGTCGGGCACGACACTTGTTGAGGTCTCACCCTCTCAGTAGTTTTCGTGTTTGACCCGTAATTCCGAAGAATTTGTCGAATTTGCGCTTTCGGCATGTCAAGACTGGTCCTTAGCATATGTGCTCAACGAATAGAGGTGTGTTTTCACCAAGTACACCTTTTCCTCTTATCTTTTCGACGTTCATTCAGGATGCTCTTTAGACTTATGTGAACGGTTAAGTCTTACGTATCATGCGTATGTCTTTTGCGTGTGCCGTGCGTCTTCGGAACCTACTAACAACAGTGGCCGGCTAGGACACAGCTAAGACTCTTCCGTGCAGTGCGGGACGCATAACCGGAGTCCGAACGGGGTGGCAAAGGATCCACTAGGTTCTATCTCGTTAAGGCCTAGCTATGAAGGATCCCTTCTTTCTCCCGTTCGCTGAGAACTACTAGTTACGAACATGTCATCGACCTCGGGTAAGGTATTCAGATTCATCAAGGTACTTTTGAGATGATGCCGGAAGTACTAAAGGCACGATTCATCGTTTTTCTTTTTGATGTCTTGAACTGTGATGTAAAACATGACACTGACTTCTACTCAGGCGGACTGATAGAACTTGTTTCGAAGTCACGACTACGTTAACCGTCCGCTATGGATGAACCGATGAGGTTTTACAACGAATTACGTCATCTTTTAATGATCCAAGACGAGCTTGCCTGTCATTAATCCAGGTTGGTTTTTGGGGGGGTGACTTGTTTTTAGACTCTAGTTCGAGGTCTTCACTTACATTCCGGCCTGTTATTACGAAGGCGACCAATCCTCTTCATTAATGTGGTACAATTGCTGTATCTCTAGTGATCTTTGTATTAGCTGGTGCGAAGCCTGTGTCAATGCGCTATGACCGGGCACTTATGAGTATTGGTTGTCCTTCCATGAGATGGTTTCTTGGTCTCTTTCTCTGTAGGCTTGTTCCCGTCCGGCGTTGGCTGCAGACGTTTATACTGTGGCTCTCGGGTCTCTTGTCGGTCGGATTGAGACAGTGGAATCACCTATTGAATTGATACCGGTTCTTTGGAAACTTGATGTGTCAACTTTTGTTAAGATCCATCAGTTTTACCGATTCCTGAGGTGGATCTCTTTGGTTGAGGCGGCGAATTGGGTGCTGTCAACCTTGTGTTGTTGGGACAACATCGTGGTTTCCGGAGGAGACCAATCCTCTACAAACTAAGTTCTGTGTGATTTGCCGTAGGTCGTTTAGTGAGTTTGCAGTGACTCGAACTTTCACAGACCTGTCTTCGGTGGGATCGGTCGAGATCCATCAGATTTTCTTCCGAGGTGAATCTCTTGTTCTTCAGAGTTGGAGACGGGTCACTGTTGAGGTCCATCAGACGTTTTCTGAGGTGGGTCTCTTCACTGAACGCAGTCGATGCTGACGGTTGTTTTCATTTAGAACTTGTTTGTGGTATCGTCGATGGTTAAATCGATCAATTACTTCTGGGTTTTGCCCACATTGTCTATACGAGGCAAAGGGAAGCGATTCACTTCAGATTGCTGGATCGTCTCCAGATTTTCTGTTAGGTGGTCATCGTCTTCAACGATACGCACATTAATGGCATGGCGTTCTAACATTCCTCAGAAGTCTTTCCTGTGTGAGAGATTGTTCATCCCTTCTGAAGAATGATTTGTATTTTACATGCAGTTGACAATCTCTACAACGGGCCGTCGCCAGTTGTGCATTTTGTGCTCTGTTTGTGTGCTATCAAAAATGCTTAAACTTTGCGGTGCTGAAGGTTCTTCCTTCAGGTGATTGATGGGTGCTGGCAGCTGTTTCTGTGAGTTCCATCCAATTTGTTTTTGAAGTGGATCTCGGTGCTGAGCAGTATTTTGTTTGTTGGAGGTACACCAGATCGATCCGCTATGATGCTGTTGTCAGGCTTTGACTGATGCATTCAGTGGTTGAGATCCATTAGAGTTTCGAGGTGGATCACGTTTCTGAAGTAGCATATTGGATACTGTCAACCGTTTGTGTTGAAGCAGCCTCGGTGCAACAGTTAGGGGTACGATCTTTGGATGCTGTCAACTTTTTGTTGGTGGATCAGCGTCCTGGTGTTTTCATCAGACTCATTGATTGTTGGGTCTCGTCCGAGTTGTCGGGAAGGAGTGCCCTTTGTTGAGGTCCTTCAGATTTTTCTGAAGTGGATCTCTTCCAATGCTGAGTGTTCTGAGATGAGGTTTGTCAAATGGTGAGCTTGCAGTGGCTCGAACCATTTGACGCGTGTCAGTGGTTGGTGGTGTCAGATCGTTGTTTGATTACTTACAGCTTTTGTTGAGATCCATCAGCTTTTAGGTTTCTGAGGTGGATTTCTTTGCTGGGCAACGTTTTGTTTCTAGCGATCTGCCATTGGCACTGATATCACAGTTTGTTTGTCACATTTGTTCGGTTCCTGGGTTCACTGATGGCGCAGGGTTCCGTTTGGGTGAGTGCGTCAGCTGTTGAGTTCCTGAAGCAACACCTTGTGTTTGTGACGATGTCGTAAAAACCGAAAACCTCGACTGGATTTTTCTTTTAGATGTCTCACTTCTTTTGAGGCTGGCCTGTGGACGCATCAGTATTGTTGAGTACGTCAGGTGTTGTCAGACCTATTAGCCGTTTGTTGCTAAGGTAGGTCTTTTGTTGGATCTATCAGCTTTGGTTGCTGAAGTAGAGCCTTCTTCGCAGTACCTCTCTGTTTTTCGAGTTGCAAGTACTTCAGTGGTTACTCGCATCACGTTTGCAGATTCAGTTGTGAGAACTTATTCTAAAACGGCGTTCATTAACTAAGGAATTTAGTTAATGGTCGAGCAAGTCTGAGATTCGACTTGTTCTAGGAGTGCGTGACCGAAGTAGACAAATCTTGACAAGTGGAGCCAGGGAAACGTGATCGACTTCCTGCTATCGTCACCCAGATGGTAGTCTAGGGAGACAGTACGCTCAACACCGGCAGTGGTAGCCTTGTCGTAAATCGCAATGTCCAGGTGGTCTTCAACTTTGTTGCTGCTGTTTCTCCAGATCAGCGTTTCGTCAAGGATAGACTTTTCTGTATTGACTGCGAGATCGACACTGTTGATTTGTGGTTCGGTGTACGTCCTGTTGAGCTCTTTCAGCTGCTCAATTAGCTGTTTGAATCGATTGATTGGAAGGGTCAAATAGTAGTAAGACTCTTCATCAAGATCGAATTCGGAGATTTGGATCTGAGTTGGTGCGCTTGTCTGGAGGACGGTCAGAAGCGTGATTGCGGATTCCTTGTTGATTCCAGTGACTGGGAAGCTTTTGTAGTCATTGTGTGACGTCATGAGAGCCTTCTCATCTTGGTTTGGTAGAATCGCGAGGTCGTCCGAACAGTATCTGCCTTTGGCCCATTCTGGCGCGAAATCGGGATTGCGTCCTCTCCATGGAACGTATTGTCCCAGATCCTTTTGCGGCTGGTTTGGAAGTTTGTTCCAGTATGGGACTTCTTCTTCCTTGTCTCTCTCTTTCTCTTCTGGGGGAAAGAGTCTTCTGGCACAGGCCGGTTTTACTCTTTGAGTGTTTGGAGACATTTCTCTCGGAAACCTTTTCTTCGGAGGTAGAGGGACTTGAAGGACTGGTCTCGGAGTGTTGGGGGTTTCGATGTATTCTGGTCGCGGCCTTTGGGGCTGGACTGGCAGTTTGTACTTGTTACCTCCTGCAGAAGTTGGTCTCATGTTGGGTTCCAACTTTGCTTCTCCGTGAGCCAGTGCGATGAGTCGTTCTTGTTGTGTCGTCAGGATTCCTGGCTGAGATTTTGGTCTAGCAGGAGTTGGCGAGCGACGTCTCCGAATGG
>Ga0208599_1000293_pt1 | contig 12551 bp, 5 predicted proteins | sample LakMenEpi17Aug12_FD_150706 | JGI IMG/M metagenome (GOLD analysis project Ga0208599, IMG submission 150706) | Freshwater microbial communities from Lake Mendota, WI - 17AUG2012 deep hole epilimnion (SPAdes) | ecosystem: Environmental > Aquatic > Freshwater > Lake > Epilimnion/Euphotic zone ... | reverse complement strand
TATAGTGGGCCAGTTGCTTCCGAGATTCATGTGTTTTTCCTACCGTTAGGTGGATCATCTCCGGGAGATATACTGGCTGCGGTAAATGCCGAACCGTGGCCAATGTATCGGCCTATCTCATCTCGCATCGTCATTTCTGGCAACGGAGGAAAACGATCTTTCTCAGAAAGTGTATCGGATAATTCTGCCTCGGCCAGTGAGAGTTCTTTGGTTTCTGCATTTACAAATGTAGGCGTACTGCCTGCAACTCTACACGGTACAATGGAAATTGGAGTAACATACTCCGATTTTACATCTCCAGCAGGGCTACTAGACGCGACTTGGGCAGCGAATGTTGCAGCCAATGAAGCGCGTGTTCAGGCTGTCCGCAATGCTCTTGAAACAATTCCTCCAACTTATGCGGGGGAAGCAGTAACGCCCTTACAAAAGCAACTCCTACTGACGAAGCTAGAAACTATTGAGAGCACTATGACCGTCAAAACCGACTTTGATCCCACTGATGCTGAAGTGATTGTATCACCTGATACTTTAGCAGCTACATCTCCGACAGGCATACAATACGGACGCTTCGTCAAATCTAGTTCCGCAAGCATTTATGGCTACGGAATGGTGCGCGTTACCGCAGTGGTTGTGGATCTCTCAGTTCTAGCCCCCTAACACCATGGACGCAGGAAACTTACAAGCAATCATAGACGAAGCGCTGAAGTCCGCCTCGGATGAAGCGAACCGCCGCTTGGCTGCGCAGGATAAAAAACTACCACCGATCAATACTACGGTTGAAGCGTCAGGCCAGACAAACTACCGTCAACCTGCACAGCTTGAGCAGCGTGTTACAGAGATGCGTTTCGACCCCCCACCGCCCGTAGCACCTAAGCCGGAAGGAGTAATAGGTGACACCCTTCTACTCAGCGCCGGGAGCGGCGATGGGCAGGCTCATCAATGGAAGGTCACAGCCGCGACGAATCAAGGAGTGAACGTGACGGGTGGCGTTTTTCGCAGTCAAGGGGATTTCGACCAAGCGGATGTGCCCGATGTTGTTGAGTTGGAAGTAGGGGCTAGTGGGTATGTAATCCTTACCGTTATCCGCGACATTGATTCCCGCGAAGTAGTTGAGATACCAGAAATCTCGTATGTTGAAGGCGACCTGCCCGAATCAGATTACAACAATCAAATTATCCCGCTCGCCAAAGTCACCTTTGAAGATGGAGTAATAACCAACATCCTCCAACTAAAATTTGAAGAGTTGCATGTATTCGAGGATCTGGTGGTGGTCAATGGGGAATTTAGGTTTGCTGAGTTGCTGATGGCTGGGCGCAAAATTTACGAGCTACCACCACCATGAGTCAGGGAGTCTATACACGGATGAAGCGGTTTGAGTTTGTCAAAGGCTGGGTTACTGGTGGGACAGATCCAGCGGACGGCAGTGTGGAGTGTGGAGATGGAACACACTATCCCCTAGAAGCTACGCTCGACCAGATTGCAGAAATTTATTATAGGGCTAGGGATTCCTATTTGACCGGATCAATAACCACAACATACACATCTAGTTCTGCTCCTGAATTACTAGCAATAACGACAACTGGATTTACAGGGACACCCTCGACCGATTTAGTTGAGTCTGGGGTAACGTCTGAGGGGGAAACTACTTTATCACAAAGAGCTTACTCAACAGGGGACGTTGCTGGTTTTGCTCAGTATTTTGGAAGTGCTTACAGTGTTAATGGACAGGATTTCTATGATGCAAATAGTGAGTTAGCTATCTACTCGTTGCCGTTCAATAGTTATAACTCTAGATCTGGATTGACTCAGAATTTTTTTACTACTTTTTCAGAGGATGCGGTTCGCTTTCACCCTATAACTATGCCGTCTTTCTATTCGGCGTATCACGAAATCTATCGTAATGATACTACTGCCCCCCAGTCAGGCATATACATTTACGAAGCAATCTCTTCCTCAACAGGAGCATTCTCTTCCTCAGGAGGAGTGCAAATAGCGTGGATTGATGATAACGAATCTGGAAATCCATTAGATCCGTTAAATAGAAAATTTATCAATTTTCATTTTGCGCTTCGACAAAATTTTATATATGGTGGCGCTGAGCCATCTTATTCGACATTTCAGAGCTACGATACTTCAAATACTTTAGTCAATTTTAATGTAGAGCTTTCCACTTCAACTCTTAGTTGCCCACTTTACGCTGGGAATCGTGGTTATGCCGCGTTTGACGGAATAACTCATTCAGGAGGAATAAATTTAGTGGTGACTAAATGGTGGCCATACGCCAAGGACTCCCCCGCTGTCCCTGTCTGGGACGCGGATACGGGGTTAAAACTCTAATTTGACACGCTCGCGTAATCTGCTCTTTCAAACAAATCAAATAGGGTGACAATCCCTAAAACTTTATTGGATTTTAATTATTTTCAATCTTCTCTTGTCTTTTAAGCAAGGGGTAATTACTATTTCTCAAAAGATGGCAAAGCAAATCACATTAGAAGAGGCGATTGTTCAGTTTGGGCCGCTTGTTTCCACAAGGGTAGAAATTGAAGATGCAATTCGTGAGGCGGTTACTCGCATTTATGAAATGGGTCGTTACCCCGGTACCATTCGCGAACTTTCTTTTAGTGATGGAGATTTTGTTAATGAAGATGATTTGATGTTTTTGTATCTGGATGATTCTCTTTACGATGGAATGATTGGTTTCCGTAACAAGAATAGGGGTTGGTCAATCATGGATCAAAGCATTCTCTATTTGAATAAATTGAATGGAGGCGATATGTCGCTGATTGACATGGGACAGGTTGAAATCACTGTTGATTCCCAGCTTGTTTTACGCAGGAAATACCGTATGCCTCTTGGATTCACCATATCTGGTGGACCTTATTACGCGTTAATGAAGCTGGAAGCTCCTACACTTCTGCATAATACTATTATTCCAATTCACTCAATTGGAGCTTTGAAGGCTGCGATCATAGCAATTAGTTATGAGTATGTGAATGATGATGAAAGAGCTCAATTCAATTGGAGTAAATTTACTCAACTAATGCAACTTTCCGAAAGGCAAGTTGAAGGATCTAAAAAATACCACATCGGCATGGACTCAAGTCTACGCCGTCGTCCAACTCAATTCATGTAAAAATATGAGTGAACGTAATTCACGCTTAAACGAAGACATTGCACCAAGGCTGGGGCAAGATCCCGGACTGCCCACAAAGCAGGAGAGGACTGAGATTGCACAGGCGCGGAGAAGGGAGCAGGATATTGGTAAGTTTGCCCGTGAAGCTAAGAGGAATGGCGACTTGCGAGGGTATCTTGAAGCTGTTAGAGCGGGTTATACGAATCGTGGGATAGAAAACACTAAGGACAAGGATGCTCGTTACCGCGAGACTGGATACCAGCGCTTTGTAGCGGGTTCTACGGGGGTTGGCGGACAGCAGCCCGCTGGAGGCGCACAACCAACATCTCGCCTAGATGCCAGCCCCACGCCGAGACTGGACGCACAGGGAGCTGCTGGGACATCCCCAGAGAACCCCAGAAGCGCTGCACAGGGATCTAGTGGTGGCCAATGGGTGAATGTAGGTGGAGCACCATCAGCAGCCCCTGTAGGCACTACAGCGCCAGTAGCAGGGCAACCAGCAGCGCCAACCAAGCCTAAGTCATTCTTTGAGGAGAGAGCTTCTGGCAGACAGGCATTTGTGGACACCGTTGGAACTCTTCGCGGTAAGCAAGGCGGAATGACTCCAAAAGAGACTGAACAAGCTAAGGCTCGTGGAGCAGCGCTTGGCCTTACCCCTCAGCAGATACAGGAAACACTGGACGGGCAAACCGATCTTTCTCCTGAGGCTATTGCTGGCAGAGCCAAGGGGAGGAAAGAAGAGGCTTACCAGAAGGAATTTGGGGACAGTGATAAGCAATGGGCTAAGCTTCTTGAGAAGTATCCTGATCAAAAAGCAATGCTAGAAGGGCTCACTCCTCAGCAGAAAAAAGACGCTTTGGCAAAAGGCAAAGAAAATGCTGGAGAAAAGATTGCTAGTGCAAAAGCAAAAGGGGGTCGGGCAGGTAGAGAAGTTCAAGATTCTTTGGATAGAATTGATGCCTTCATGGAAAAAGCTGATGATGCCTCAGCCACAAGAGAAGGATTCAAAGATTCTCGCTCAAAAAGACTATCTGAAAAACCAATGCTCGTAGGGGGTAAGGATGTTGCGAAAGCTACGGATGAGGATCGTCGTATGTGGGCGGAAGAGAGCCAACGCAGGAAAGTGGACGCTAATCGTCCTTCGTTAAATCAATTCATGGATTCATTAGATGATTCCCCTGGCCCTCTTGATAAGCGTCCTGAGATGGACGCTCGTGGAATGCTAGCTGATCAACAGCCTATTCTTAATGAAACTGCATTACGTAGTGACGCAAAACCGAAAACATTGAGAAATGATTTAGAGGCTACATTAAAAGGCGCTTATGATGTGACAATCGGAGACTACCAAAGATACAACATCAAAAACAACGCCGAAGCAAACAAAGCAAAAGAACAAGGAAAACTTAAAGAGAATGATGCGTTGATCAATGCCATAAATTACACTCATGGGAATACGGGTGACGCAAAAATACCAACCAGTGAGGATATTTCTGCCTACGCTCAAAAAAACAAAGTGTCAGTGAAGGAAGCTGGTAAAATATTAAAGAAGAAATCCGCCGAGGCTAGAGGCGAGGCCCCCACAGCACAAATTGACACAAGCAAAGCCTCTAAGGAATTTCGCTCTGGTTACGACAACCTCAGAGCGCTAGAATCATTCACTATTTAACCAATGCCATACGAAACCTACACAAATGATTCGGACGCTCAGTTTGCAGCGCAGATTGACCGTTACAAGCTTGGACCGGGAGTAAGTCCGGGTGGTAATGCTTTTGCTGCTTCTGAAGCCATGATGGATTCCTTGGGGAATGACAACATGAACGTGGCTAAGTTGATGCAAGCAAGGGCTGCGTTGCACGGAAGCTCAATGGATACGAGGAAGTTGATCAGTGATGACCGGATGCTGAAGCAGGATTTGGACGAGTTTGATTCTTACAGTAAGATGATGGAAGCTGGTGTCACTGGCGACCCGCTAGAGGACGCAAAGCTTCGCAAGAGGGCTGTATTGCAGTTTGGTGACAATGAGCGCGTGAATAGGCATTTGAGCGCCTTTGCTGCGGCAGATGCGGGAGTGATCCAAGGACGTAAAGCTATTTCTGAAAACCGACAGCTTGATTACGAGGATGAAACTTGGGACGAGCGTAGGGATCTTGATCGTCAGATGCTCTCAATAAGTAAGCAAAAAAATGATTTGGAAATGGTTAGGCAGAATGATCTTATGACTGCTACTAACGAGAATGTTGGGACGCTTGTGTATGGGAGTGCTGGAGCAATGATTGATAAGAATGGCGCTCTTGCTTCATCAATAACGAAGGCAGCTTATCATTTAAGGGATGACCTTGAGATGAGTAAAGCTCTTGGAAAAGCTTCTTCAGTAATGTCTCAGACTTACGGATTGGAGTCAGTGTATGCTGAGCGTCACAAGAAAAACGCCCCAGCCATGGCGGTAATATCCCAAAAGGTTGGAATGAATGCTGATGACATTGACGATCCGGCGATGTATGACGTTTTTTTAGCCAAGGCTAAAGCTGTGATTGAAAGTGGGCCAGAGAATGAAAAGGAAGGAGCTTTAGCGGCTCTTGATAACCACGCTTCGATGAAAGGGATTTTCTTGCAGAGAAGTGCCTTGGAAAAAGATTTCAACTCCCACCTAGATAAAAGGCCAGCAAACCTATCCAGTCCTCAAGGGGAGGAGTGGAAGGCTGGGCTTGTAGCTCTTAGGGAGAAAGCAACATTTATTGGTGGTCATATCGCCAAGAAGCAAGAAGAGCTCAACGACCAGCTTTCTAAGCAGGATGCGTATACGAAGGCTGCACTTCAGATTCAACGGATGAAGAAAAATGACGCTGAGATGAAAAATTCAGCATCTCGCATTATGTTAGCTGAGCGCGCTCATGAATGGAACGTAGAAAAATTTAGCAGGACGGAGAAGTTAAGGCTTTTGCAAATGGCTATGCCTGATAAGAAAAAAGCAGAACTTGAAGTTGAATTGGAACTTCTTAAGAATGAATTTGAGGAGATGGAGTTGAACTCCTCTTCTGGAAATGGCTCGCTTATTGATTGATAACTATTACATAAAACAATGAATTTCGATAATTATGACTACGGTAGCAATACAGATCAACTTCAAGAAGATCAGCCAATTAAGGCTCCTGTGGAGTTTGATTTCACTGATGCACTGGGAATTGTTAAGGCCGATAAATGGGTTGGAGCAAACCAAACTCGCCGCATAGCCACTGTAGACAAGGCTTTTGAAAAGATTGTCGAACAAGCCGAATCAGACAAATCACGTAAGATTAAATGGAATCGCCTTGGTGGAAACAAGGAGCTAGTCGAAATGCCTTTGTTTCATTCGGATGGAAGCTGGACATCCCAAGGGAAAGAATGGCTTGGTCAGCAAAGGAATTATCTAGAAGCTGCCGCTAATGACGAAACTGGTGGGATGGTAGTAAATCCTTTGTCTGGAGAATTTGAGATTGCTTCGCATTTGGCCCCGCTACTTGGAAGGAAGCAAAAACAATTTGATCCATTCAAGGATTTTGACGACATCAAACAAGATGTGGAAAGTGAAGTCGTTGATGGCAAGCCACGAGATTTTACATATGAAGCATTTCTTGAGCGAGTTAATCAAGGTAAAGATCCTGATTCTCCATCTGCAATTGATCCTGATAACAAAGCGATGCGTGAGCAGTTTGAATCGCGTAAAAGATTAAATGATTTTGATCCTTCTACAATGGGCAACACTCCATTTTTAATGAAAGAGGGAGTCCCTATTTTCAATCCCAAAATGCTCAATGAGCCAACAAAAATTGAAAGCGCTATTGAAACTTCTGAATTGTCTGTTGCTGATAAGAAAATGGCCCTTATCAATTTTCGTGACACTTACAATAAACTTGGTGCCGGAATAGTTAATGAGGTTTCAGATGCAGATGATATGCAGATGCACAAGATGCCTTTGAATGCAATTGCTGATATTTTTGGCGTTGACCGTAATAATATTAGCAAACGCTTTCGTGACCATATGGCTCAGGAAGGTGGCAAGGGTTCACTGTATACTTTCATTAAAGAGAATGAAGCTGAGTTTAGTGGTGAACAGTTTGGATGGGCTGATAAACTCAATAATGCTTTTTGGAATGCTAACCGCTCAACAGGTGGTGGTGCGTTATGGCTACTTACTGCTGGACAGAATAAAGGAGTGAATCAATTTCTTTCTGATTCAGCTCGTTCTTCCGATAGTGCTTTTGAAGGAATGGGAGGAGTTGAGAACTACCGTGTGCTTGGAATGGATTTCACCAACAAGGGCATGTATGACATGGCTGGGCAGGTTGCTTCAATGCTTGCTACTGGCGGTGCTAGTTTGGCTTTGAAGGGTGGTATCAAAGCGGCTGGCACAGTTGCTGGCGCTACTGCTGGTTCTCTTGTTCCTAAAGCTGGTGTTCTTGGAGCTGCGGCAAAAGGAGTGATGGCTTCAGATGAGGCTATTTTAGCCGCGACTAAAGCTCTTGCCCCAAACACTGCTAAGAATTTAACGATCAAAGCGCTTCGTGATCCATCTGCTTACATTGGTGGTCTTCAAGCTTCGGGTATGTCTTTTGGTTCCACCTTTAATCAAGTGATGGAAGAAACTGGTGACTATGATTTAGCTACTAAAAAAGCTAACATCGAAGGTATTTCCAGTGGTCTTTCTGCTTTTATTGCTACATCTGTTTTCAACCGGATTGCTCCGGGTGCTGAAAAGATGATGACAGGGGTTGAGGGATCGTTGAGCGGCAGCATTGCGTCAAGGATAGCATTTGCCAAGGCTAGTGGCAGCTCCGCTACAAGAAAGGCGACTATTAAAGCCTTTGAAGACTTAGCTACAGACGAGGTGACCCGTAAGCTCTTATCTAAGGGAATGGCTGAAGCGGCGGATAAAGCTGCTAAACAAGCTGGACTAAAGGGATTTGGTCCTGCTGCTGGCGTTGTTTCGGAGTTCTTTGAGGAATCTACAGATACAGCACTCAATGATGTCATTAGCGCCGTATTGGATGATTCCAAGACTTGGACGGATACTGTCTGGGACAACATCGGGGAGAAGTTTAGCGAGTATATGGCTGCTGGTGTAATGGGTGCTTTTGGTGGCGCTATGGGTGAAAGCGTTGGTGGTCTTACTTCGTTCTCCAAAGCCAGTCGAGAACAGCGAGCCAAAGCCGTAAAGGAACACGCATTTGCCAAATGGGAGACGATAAAAGGAAACATTGATAGTTTTGGTGAATCAGAGATTGCTGACAAGGATGGTAAGTTTCGCCCTATTGCTGAGTTTTTAGCTTGGGATGGAGCTACTTCAGAAGAGAAAAGTAAGGCATTGGTAAATGCCGCTAGGGAGCGCACAGGGCTCCAGATCTCTCTTGAAGGGCGAGCAGTCGCTCCGGTAGTCGCAAAGCCCCCTGAGGCAGTAGAGAAGCCCAAGGAGGGAGCTTCTATAATGGATGACCTATTTGAGTCCAGACCAAAGGACGAGAATGGTAACGACATGGAATGGCAGGAAGCTAAGATCACCTACGGACCAGAGCATAAGCTTGTGTTGGGTGGCAAGGAGGTAACGATGCAGCAGGTTGACCTTCCAAGGGATGAAGGGGTGGGAGCTCTCATTACCGATGCTGACGGCAAGAAGACGCACATCTCGGCTGCAAAGGCGAAGAAGATGCTAGAGGAGTCTAAGCCCCTTAAGAAAGGGCTTCGCGTCGGAGCTAGTCCTGAGATGAAGCAAAGAGCAGCAATGCTTGAAAGATTTTCCGCTGATTCAAACCCAGCGCAATATGCAAAGAAAAATGAAACCAGTAAACAAAGCACAACAGTTGATGCAGATAATAAGCAAATCGCACCTCCCAGCGAAACGCGTTCAAGAGATAGCGCTCCGCCCCAAGATGACGGCGATAGCGGAATTGCAGGGGATGGCGGGGCTAAGCAGACACGACAGTCAGACATTGGTGCACCTACTTCAACAACCCTAATTCCAGCGGCACAGAAACTTTTAGATGAAAAGGTTTCTGAAGAACGTCTTATTGAATTAGCTTCTTGGAAAAAAGAATCCGGAAGCCTAGATCCAAGCAACGAGCAAAAAACCCTTAATCAAATTGCAGCGAAGGCTGTATTAAAAAGCCAAGGCAAATGGGATGATGCTAACAATTCTCCATTAGCCCAGACTAAATCAGAGACACCCGCTCCAGTATCCACTGAAGCAGCCCCAGAGGTTAAGGACACAGAGGAAGATCCTCCATTTCGTCCTGTGAATGATCCTGAAGAAATTGCTTATCGCAAAAATAAAACGATTGCTTGGGCGAAAAATACTGAGTCAGAAAGAGGTTCAAATGTTGGCAGAAAAACCATCTTTGAAAAGATTGCAGCGCTCTTTGATTCATCTCCAAAGACGGGGAATAAAGAAGAGGTTCTCGAAAGACTAAAGAAATTTGGCGCGATGGGTCATGTTTCTGGATGGTTGAATGAAGATGCTATTCGTGAGGATTATCGCTCAGGACTGAAATACATACGTGGTGAAGTTGCTGATTCTAAGGGATCGGAACAAAAGAAACTTCTATTTGAAAGAATGGGAATCACTCCTGATGAGTTTCTTTCGTTCATAAATGATCATGGTGGAGAAGAGGCTTACGTCGAATTCATTAAGGCCCATGAGATGGGGCATATTGCTAGCGGCCATCGTGGTCAGAAAACCATCAATCAGGGTGATCTTTTAGATGATCAACACATGGGTTGGGAAACTGAGGCTAATCATTGGGCTCTAGAAACACTTGGCTTTTACGAATGGAGAAAACAACAACCAAACAAACCAAATGAAAAACAAACCGAAAACCAAGGTGACGAAGCCAAAGGGCCGCAAGTAGGTAAGATTCACAGGCCCGCTAATTCCAACGGGCTTACTGGTGATATTGTTGCGAAGTTTGCCAAAGACGGAAACAGCATCATCGTGGCAGACAATGAGACTGCGGCAAACAATGAGATCAAAAGGCAAGGCCTTGAGGGTCGTCCTGTTCTCGTGGTGAACGCAGCTACCGCTAGTAACCGCGCAGCCGTGGAAGATGCCATTGAGGACTTCCAGAGTGGTGATAAACAGCTTGGTTCCGAAGTGGAGAGCAACACTCCCGCAATGGTTGATCCGTTAATGGAAGACCCAACCGCACCTAAGTTTTTTGCTGACATTAGTAGTCTTGATACTGAAGACAAGTTTGGTGGCAAGTGGTATAAGTCAGGAGATACTTATACTTACACTCCAACGCAAGGTAAAGTGTTGCCTATTGGCTTAAACTCTGTTGTGGCTATTGATGGTGAACCGGATGCTGTCTTGCTTCTTGTTGGTGAAAAAGATGGTGTCTATGAATTCCGCAAGGTGGATTACAAGGTGATGGCGAAGACCCTAGGTGAGGACTTCAAGGGATACGGGAAGTTCTCTAAGGATTGGAATGATAACAGACTTAAGGAAGCAGGAAGGCACATTGAAGCTCATTTAGATAAACTCTTCAGCGGCAAGCTGAGTGAAAAAGAGTTTGATTCTATGCTCCGCAAGATTATGGCGGTTGTTGCTCCGGGTGTTCGCTTAGAGTCGATTGCTTTTGAGAAGCTTGAAAACGGTGAGTTTTTTGTAGCCCGCAGAACAACTCCTAAAGATGGAGATGGTAATGCAACGGGATTAGCCCAGACTAAAATTGTGTTAGATCGGCAAGCTTTCATGGCGAATCTTGCGAAGGTCTTCCGTGGCTATCGCACAGGTCAGGATGCGTTCTACAACAAGCTTGTAGGTAATGAGGTTGCTCGCCAGTTAGCTGCTCACGTTGACGAAGAGCTCACCCACGTCGTTGGGATGAAGGAATTCAAAGACATCGAGGTGATTGGTTTGTTTGATGAGTTGGTTGCGTTGTCTAGAAAGGGTAAGCAGAAATTCATTTCCAGCGTGTTTAATCAGATTGCTGCAAGGCGCGTTAAGGGAAAAACCTTGGACTCTTTCACTGAGGACGAGAAATACATGGTGGGAGCAGAGACGCTACGTGCGCTCAATCAAATCCTCACCACTGGTTCATGGACGGAAGAGCAAACCAACGACGCTAAGAGGCTTCTCTTTGCGTTGAATGAGGATGCTGCTGAGGCCAAGGGGCCGCTCAAGACAGTGATCGAGCTTCTACGCCGCTACATGCTGAAGATTCGTAGGATGCTGCATATGCGCCTTCTCATGGGTCAACTGCCTCCAAACCTTCAGGCGATGCTGAAGCGTCAGGAAACTGCTTACGTCAGGGCTAATTTGTTCGGTGACGTAGACATGATCAAAGACAAGAACGCTCAGGAAAAGATGGAGATGGCTAGGGAGTCTCTTCTTTCCAGCCGTAAGATGATCGGCAAGGTTGCAATGAAAAATACTGGAGCTTTAGTTGAGCTAAAGAGAATTGTTAAAACACTAAATCTAAATATCGAAGACATAATTGAAATTGATTACCGCAATGGAACAATCCGTTTGATAGATGATAGTAAGAAAGCATTCAACGGAATGAGCTTTCAAGATTTAATCAAAAGGTATGAGCCAGATGTTAACCTTGAAGATATTAATAAAGCTCTTTCGGAACTGGAAATGGAAGGTTCTGTTTTTGCTATTATGCAGGATTTGGGTTTGGCATATCGCGCTCTTGAGGCCGCTCGCAATCTTACGCCTGATCTTCTCCCCATTCTTGATGATTCGTATGGGTTGTCCGTGAGTGAAGGTGATGAAGAAGGAGCTACGCGCAGCGATAAGGAAGATGCTGCTGAGACTGAAAAGTATCGGGTGATGCAGATGTTGGTGGCCGCTGCCCCAGCGTTTGATAACGGCAGTGCATTCATTAAAAGAAAGATGGCTGAGGTTGATTCTCTTGCGAAGAACGATTCGTTAGTTCTTTCGCAAATGAACCTTGATGTGATTGCGGTTGTTGCTGAACTTGATTTAGGCGTTGCTAATGATGCAATCAAATTATCTAGAATTGCTGAGATGGTGAAGTATTCGCCGGGGCAAGAGGTGATGGATTTAAATATGGCAGCTCCTGACTTCCGGAAAAACTTGCTTAAGCGCCTCCATGAAAGGGCTACTATTAATTCGACTGATTCACTCAATTACGATGGTGAGTCACTGATTGGTGTTCATAGGATTCTCTTTGGCAAGAGGCCTGACTACAAACCATTTGTTTCTACACGTATGAAAAGGCGTGAGATGTTGGAGGATTTAGAAGCCTTCCGTCTTGCACAAATGACCGAAGCTCAAGCTGATCGTCTTCAAGCAGAACAGCTAACGCCAGAGCAAGTTAAGTCGCTCAAGCTTCTTCGTGACGCTCAAGTGGAGTCAGCTATTGCGGCTGGTCAATATGAGCAGTATGGAAGCAGCGCATTCGTAGAAAGAGCAAGGCTG
>Ga0208599_1000289_pt1 | contig 12654 bp, 29 predicted proteins | sample LakMenEpi17Aug12_FD_150706 | JGI IMG/M metagenome (GOLD analysis project Ga0208599, IMG submission 150706) | Freshwater microbial communities from Lake Mendota, WI - 17AUG2012 deep hole epilimnion (SPAdes) | ecosystem: Environmental > Aquatic > Freshwater > Lake > Epilimnion/Euphotic zone ... | reverse complement strand
TTCAGCTATTTGCCCAACGGAGATTCGGTTGCAGAAGCTATCGCCTATGACGCTACAAGCATTATCTCTGGTCAGACCTTGGCTCTTGGCACGCCAACAGCTCAGCTCAGTGGTGCCCGTGTAGAAAACATCCTTGACCAAATCAACTGGTCGCCACAGGAAAGAAACATTGAGACAGGTGTAGCAACTTTTAGTAATGCCGTAATTGATGCCAACACAAATGCTATGAATTATCTGCAAACTATAGCTTTGTCTGAGCCAGGCTTGGTATTCGTAGACAAGATTGGCCGCCTAACCTTCCTAGACAGAACTACAGCCCCTACTTCTACTGGTCTGGTGCAATTCGGTGGAACAGGCATTTCGTTCCAGTCGGTAGATGTGAGTTATGGATCTGACAACCTTTACAACGAGGTAGTCCTAGACCGAGTAGGCGGTGGAACGGCTACAGCCACCGATACTCAGAGTGTCACAGATTACGGTCTCAGAACCCTAAGTCAGTCTGGCTTGCTGCTAAACACCGACCTAGCCCTAGCAGAACTCGCCTTAGTGCTTGCCCAGCAATACTCACAGCCTGAATACAGATTTAGCTCACTAGAGGTCGCTATTCACAAGCTTGACCCCGCTGAGCAGGAAGATGTGTTGGGCTTGGAGCTTGGTTCGGTAGCAAAGATAGTTTTCACCCCTAATGGCATAGGAGACGCAATCCAGCGTTTCGTGCAGGTAATCTCAATAAATCACACGGTAAACCCACAAAACCACTTTGTAGAGTTTGGCTTCCAGTCACTGGACGCTGCCTATCTAGTCCTAGATGATGCAGAGTTTGGTAAGCTAGACCTATACAGTTTGAGCTGGTAAGGAAATCATGGCAGGTCTCGGCTATAAAGTATTCTCAGCGGGTGAGGTTCTAACCGCCGCTAATGTCAACGGCTACTTGATGGAGCAGTCCGTCATGGTCTTTGGTGGCACTGCTGCCAGAGGTTCGGCCCTAGGAACTGCTGTTGCAGAGGGTATGGTTAGCTACCAGACTGATTCCAACACCGTAACTGTTTATGACGGATCTGCCTGGCAGCAGGTTTACCCAGCCTCAGTAACGTCTGTTGCTGGTTCTTCTATTGCATTCGGTGGAACAGCAGTAACAGCTTCTATGACTGCAACTTCAGCTCTGGAAAATGGAACTATCTGGGTCAACGGAACTGCTGCTGTAACAGTCACAATCCCAGATGTTCTACAGACCTGGGACACAATCACAGTTTGGCGTAACGCTGGCGGAACTGTAACCATCGCCGCAGGAACAGGCGTGACCGACTGGGCTGGTGCAGGAACAGCGGGAACAGCCGTCACCTTCAAGATTGACCAGACCTACAATGCCGCAACTGTTCAAAAGGTTGCAGCTAACACCTACCGAGTAGTTGGAAAGATAACTGCATAATGCCTATTCCAATAGGAGTTCTTGCTGTTGCGGGAGCAGGAGGCGGTGGCGGTGCTGCGGGGGCGTTTGAGCTATTAGAAACTCAGACAATTGGTTCTGGCGGTCAAACTTCTGTTACTTTTTCTAACCTGAATTCATCTTATGGCTCTACCTATCAGCACTTACAAATTCGCATGGTGGTTAGAGACGGCAACGCAAACTCCTCAGTCAGAACAGAACTTCAGTTCAATGGCTCTGCTACGGGCTACGCTTCTCACGAACTAAGGGGCAACGGCTCGACAGTGGCGTCAACCGCTGCAACAAGTGGCACATTCGCCAGACCAGGAAGAATCATCGGCGGAAGTGGAACTGCAAACGCATTTTCGGCAATCATCCTCGACATCCTTGACCCATTTGAGACAACGAAAAACACCACATTCAGGGCTTTGGGTGGTTCAACTTCTTACGACTATGTTTTTCTAACTAGCGGATTTTGGAATGATACTGCTGCAATTACTTCTATAAAGCTACAGCCCGAAGATGGGGTTGGAACTTGGGCACAATACAGCCGTATCTCCCTGTATGGAATGAGGTCTAGCTAATGCCTACTGCTACTTATATTGCTTTGGCTAATACGACACTTAGCAGCACAGCAACTAGCATTACTTTTTCTTCTATCCCTGCTACCTACCGAGACCTAGTGTTGGTTATAGCTGGAACAACCGATGCCGCTAGAAGTATTGGCTACAGACTGAACTCTGATTCAGGCAGCAATTACTCTTATGTCTATATGCAAGGTAATGGTTCAGCTACGGAAAGTGGCACTGGCACTCTCACCCTTGGTCTTCTAACAAGAATGGGAACTGGTCAATCTACAACCATTGCTCACTTTATGGATTATTCTGCAACAGATAAACATAAAACAGTTCTTTCAAGGGGTGGAACTTCCGCCGAGCTTCTAAGGGCGCATGCATCACGCTGGGCAAGCACAAACGCTGTAACAAGTATCTATATCGCAACTCTTGACATAAATGCAAATGCCTTTCAAATTGGAACAACTTTTGCCCTTTACGGAATAGTGAGCTAGACATGAGTGCTTGGACAGTTATTGGTCATGTTGAGTTAACATCGTCTAACACAATTACATTTAGTAGCATCCCACAAACTTATACCGATTTAGTCCTCTTGGTATCTGACCGAAGTGATAGGGCCGCTTCAAACGATGCTTTGATTCTAAAACTTAATGGGTCAACATCTACTGGTCGAAGGCTTTATGGGTCAGGAAGCACAGTTACTTCTACAGCCAACCCCGACCCATTAGATAGTGCGGATACATCTACGGCAAATTCATTTTCAAACATAATATTTTATATTGCTAATTATGCAAGCACAACAACTAATAAATCATGGTTCGCTGATGGCGTGCAGGAAAACAATGCCACAAGTGCTCATCAGTCAATAACTGCTGGACTATATGCAAGCAATTCTGCTGTTACTAGCTTAAGCGTGCAACCAGAAACAGGAACAAATCTAAAGCAATACAGCTCCGCAACCCTCTACGGCATACTTAAAGGATCCTCTGGGGGCGTGACAGTCTCCTGATAAAATACTGCTACACTTTATGAGTGGCAAGAATAAGAAGATTTCATAAAAGACCAGATAATGATTATTGCAATTACGATGGCTGCAATAACCTAAAAACGACCCTTGAATACTGTGGCAAACATGGTCAAAGAGCAAGAAGATATGGCGATCCGAGCATTGTCAAGCCTCATCATAGAAGCACGAAAGTTTGCATAGCTATTGAGAATGGCTCGGACTGCCCTAAAAAGCACATGGCTAAAAATTATTGTCAAATGCACTATCGCAGGTTTTCTCTTTATGGAGATCCCTTAGTCAAAAAGATAACTGGTGATAAATCACCTGCTAAATACAGACTAATAAAAAAGCGTGGGCATCCAAACGCTCGCAGTGATGGTCAAATCATGGAGCATCGCTTTGTGATGAGCCAGCACTTAGGCAGACCCCTTTATGAACATGAGAATGTCCATCACATAAATGGCGATAGGTTTGACAATAGGCTAGAAAACCTTGAGTTATGGTCTAAGTCTCAGCCATCAGGACAGAGGATTCCAGATAAGGTAGAATATGCAATAGAAATCCTAAAGCTCTACGCTCCTGAAAGATTGAGATAAACATGGCAGACAGGCCCTCAAGATTAGTGGTTGATTGTTCTCTACCTGAAGGTCATCCAGACAAAGTTCAAATTATATTTCTCACAGACGAGGAGATAGCAGAGCGTGAGGCACAAGCCGCACAAGCCGCTATCGAACAGGCTGAGAGGGAAGCTGCCGAGGCTCAGAAACAGGCAAACAAAGAAAGTGCAAAGGCAAAGCTCGAAGCACTAGGTCTATCAGAGGCCGAGATACTCGCACTTCTAGGCTAGTCATGGCTGAGGAAACAAACGGCGTTCGCATAACGCAACGAGACATCTACGAAAAGCTCATCGAGGTTCAATCGGTGCAGATTGAGCTGGTTGCCGATATCAAAAACCTCAAAGACTTACCTGCCCGCATGAATCGAGTAGAGCAGAAACTCGCTCGCATGGAGTGGATTGAGAAGCTGGTCTTTACTGCTTTAGGATCAGGCATCACGGGCTTCATTGCAGCTCTCTGGGCATTACTACGATGAGACACCCATTTTCTAAAAAAACAATTACTTCCAGATTCGGTGCAATCAAGGGCCGTGTTATACCGCACCGTGGATTGGATTACGCACCAAAAGAAGGCACACGCATCCCTGCTGTTAGCGGTGGAACGGTGCAGGTTGTCAAGTGGTCAAGCATTCTTGGTTGGGTGTTGGTGCAGACTGCTTGGGATTCGGTCAATGACAAAGTTGTTTACATTGGCTACTGCCACCTGCAAGAAGAGCCAAAACTAAAGCCTGGAACAATCATCACTCAGAGCCAGACAGTCGGCAAAGTAGGTAACACGGGATCAGCGAGCAAGGGAGCTCACTTACACCTCACCATTGGCCCTAGGGTCAATTCAGTATTCTTCGGCACCGTCTTTGACCCTGAGAAGTTTATTGACGAGCGACTAGATGCCTAGTTGGAAGCATCGCCGTAGGCTTATTTACATGAGCTTTGCTCTATCTGCCCTGATGATTCTTTTTGGTGCAGCTACCTACGCCTCTGACAGTTCGGTTAGCAGGGAACTGATAATCGGCGGAGTTGCCTTGATTTCTATAATCCTCACCGCTTATACTGCATTTGCTACATACGAAGATGTAAAGATAAGGAAGCGGGACAATGAAGATATTTAGCGTTGCATTTTGGAGAGATTATGCAGGAGAACGAGCTGTCAAGACCGTAGCTCAGTCAGCAATAGCTTTCCTAGGAACAGGATCCATGGGCCTGTTTACGATTGATTGGGTAAGCTTGGCTTCGGTTTCACTGGGTGCCGGATTTCTTTCAATCCTGACCTCAGTTGCTTTCAAAAAGGACTAAGCTAGTCTTGCTCGGCTGTTATTCGACATCCTTGTTCGCTTGTCCATAAGCCTCCTAGCTAAGCCGAGTAGCCCCCGTCTAAATGGCGGGGGTTTCTTATTTGACAAACATTCGGTTAGTCGTATACTTATCTCGAGAGTGTTGCTCTCCTTCTAGTTAGTTAGCAGAAGCCCCTTAGGTCTTTGATCTTGGTTGTTCAATCAGACCTAGGGGGTTTCGCTTATCTATCAGTCGGAGTAGTCCCACCCCAGATGCCATAGGGCTCACGAGCCGTCATCGCATAGTCAGCACAAAGCTGTTGAACAGGGCACTGGGAACAAATCTTTAGAGCAAGCTTCTTTTCGGCAAAGTAGCCGTTATCGGTGTTATAGGAATCTTCGGGAAAGAAAATGTGAGGCACCTGCTCACAGACAACCCCGCCATTCTTCTTGATTGCCCACTGGAGCTTCATGTATTTCTTCTGAGATTCTTTCAAAATGTCACCACCTATGTGTATGTTAGTCACTAAGTCATAGGAGGACAAATTGGAATATGTAACACCCGAGAATTTTCCACAGGCTACACACCTAGGAAACTTTGAATCAGATAGCCCTGAGTGGCATGAGGCCCGTAAGCATTCAATCGGTGGGTCAGAGATAGGCACAATCATGGGGCTAAACCCATGGGAGAGTGCCTACACGCTATGGGCTAAGAAGCTAGAACTTATCCCCAACAGCTTTCAGGAGAACTGGGCAATTCGGTTGGGCAAAGCCTTCGAGGAGCCCATCCTCAAGCTATTCGGTCAACAGCACCCTGAGCTAGAGATTTACCGTGCAGGATCATTCGTGTCTAAAGAGTTTGAATTCATGCACGCAAACCCTGATGCAATGGCTCGTAACAAAGAAACAGGCGAATGGATTGTCATAGAGGTCAAGACAGCTCGCTACAACTGGGATGCCCTACCCGCACACTATGCCTGTCAGGTGCAGCACTACATGCATGTGATGGGCGTGAGCAAGGCTATTGTCGTGGCTGTCGCTGGCATGGACTGGTTTGAGTATGAGGTCGAAGCTGACGAGTTTGTTCAGCTCACCCAAGCTGACTACGCCACGATGTTCCACAAGAGCCTCACGGATGGCACACGCCCAGAATGGGATGGGTCAGAGAGCACCTACCAGACAGTTCGTCAACAGCACCCGCAGATTGACGACACGGATGTAGAGCTGGGGACTTTGGGACTACAGCTCAAAAACGCTCAGGCGATGCTTGAGGAATCTCAGTCGCAAGTCAACTTGCTGAAATCCATGGTTCTTGACACAATGCAATATGCAAAGACAGGTTTTGTTCTGAAAGATGGACAGAAAATCAAAGTAGCAACTAGGCAAGCCCGCAGAGATGGCGTGCCTTATCTAGTGATTCACAAGTAGGAGGAAGCAATGGCTAGATTCGATTTATCACAGTATGCAACTGTAGAAGAGAGACTTCGCAGTTTCTGGGCAGACGAGGAAAACAAGGATGCCCGTATCGTCACCGTCAACCACACCAAGGATTCATCGCTTTGGGTAATTGAGACACGGCTTTACCTGACCGCTGGAGATCAGGCAACAGACCTGCCTAAGACAACTGGCTGGGCAAGTGAGGCCAACTCAGACCCATTCGCCCTTGAACGATGTGAGACCAGCTCGATTGGTCGCTGCCTTGCCAACTACATTTACTCGGGCCTCAAAAGGCCAAGCCGTGAGGAGATGGAGAAGGTAGAGAAGTTCAATGCCGTAGAAGCTCTTAGCTCGATGGGCGAAAGAGATTGGAAGGCTGATGCTGATAGCCTGAATGACAAGGAAGCACTCCGTAGCCTCTGGGCACAAGCCAAGGCGAAAAGAGTAACTACCTCCGTGCTGGATTACATAAAGGAAAGGGCTAATGCTCTACCAGATACAGGCAGCAAGCCTTCAGGAACTGAAGGAAGCATATCAGGACTGTTTGATGAAACAGCAGCGGGCGAGGGAATCGGGTCAGTTACTGCTAAGCCGAAAGCTGGCAGAGGAAAGTGAAATCTGGCGTATCAACATGCTTGAGCGAATGGAGCAGCTAAGTGCATCCATCGGAGATAGCCAAGCAGATCGCAGAACTGACGGCGGAGAACAATAAGGGAGCTGATGCCCTTTATCAGGCTGAGGTAGACCTAGCCCAAAAAGAGTTCGATTTAGACACCCTTGAACAGAAGGCTTTTATTCGGTCTCAGGGCACGGTTGCAGACCGCACTGCCATTAGCCGCTTAGAAGCCTCTCAAGCCCGTTTAGAGCGTGATTTAGCTCGGGCTAAGGTGAATCGTATAAAGGTCAAAATAAAGGCCCTAGAAACGGCTCTGATGGCTGCTGGGACACAAGCCAAGCTGATGCAAATGGACATCAATCTATGACCCTCTCAAAAAAGCTTCGGGATGCCCTGCTAAAGCGGGATGCATGGTGCTGGCACTGTGGGACTGGGATTGACCTAGTTCCGCATCACCGTATCAACCGTGGCTCGGGAGGTTCAAAGGCGTTAGATCGGGTAGACAATCTGATTCTTGTCTGCCATAACTACAACTTTGCTATGGAGGCAGATGCCGAAGTAGCGAAAGAAGCTCGGCTAGATGGACACAAGCTGAGCAGATATGAAACAACAGAGGCCCCCTTACTTGATAAGTGCTCGGGCATCTGGTATGTATTAGACCTAGAAGGAGGCAAACATGAATTGCGAGGACTTAGCCTTGCGGATGAGACAGCGGGCAATAGCGATAGAGGATCAGGAGATTCAGAGCCTGAATTTTGAGCAGGAAAAGAAAAAACTTGCTCAACAGAAGTATTTAGATTCGGTCAAGAAGCTTTACTTTCACGCCGGCAGATGGGCTGGTGGAGCTAGGGACAACACGGCTCGCCAAGCTTTTCAGAAGGTGAACCAAGCATGAGCATCGAGATTATGAATGCCGTATGGCGGGAATCTAAGTCCGATGGCAGGGCACGGCTAGTGCTTCTGGCTATTGCAGATCACCAAGGCGAGATAGGAGCTTGGCCCTCAATCAGAAGGCTTGCTCAGATGGTCAATGCCTCAGAGCGTAGTGTCCAGAGGGACATCCAGTATTTGCAGAAGATTGGGGAGCTGATAGTCGAGGTTCAGAACGCCCCCACTAGCGGTCAATACAAATCCAACCGATACTGGGTCAATCTGCCAGGGGTGACAGATTCGGTCTCAGGGGTGACAGAATCGCAGTCAGGGGTGACAAATAGAGCGTCAGGGGTGACAGCAGATGGCGTGCAAACCCTTATAGAACCATTACAAGAACCTATTAACACGCATGAGGAATTATTCAAAGAATTCTGGAAGGAATATCCAAGACGGCTAGACAAGGGAGCAGCCTTTAGAGCATTCAAGTCAGCTCTCAAAAGAGCCAAGTTCGAGGACATACTCGCTGGGGTTATCGCTTACAAGAACGATCCGACACGAAAGCCTGAATACACGAAATACCCCGCCTCATGGCTAAATGCTGATTCTTGGGAGAACGCTGCAACACTGCCCGAAGTCAAGGCTGCTAACGAAGCACGCCGGAAAAAAGAGATTGAGGCTAGTCAGCAATACATTCGGGAGATGGAAGAGCTGGCGAAGAGGTCAGTCCCACTCACCCCAGAGCTCAAGAGACGATTAGGGCTATGACCAAGAAGTTCAGCCAAGACCTGTTCGACAAAAACGACTTCGCCAAAGAGCTGGTCGTGAACTATCTAAAGTCTCGGGACTATGACGCATGGGTAAATCCTGACAAATACGGCATAGATGTTTACGCCGAGAAGGATGAAAACTTCTTTGAAATCGAGGTGGAGGTGAAGCACAACTGGAAAGGGCAGAAGTTCCCCTACGAGGCAGTGCACTTCTCGGAGCGAAAGAGAAAATTCATCAAGCCCTCAAAGCTAAACATCTTCTGGATGCTAAACGATGACTGGTCATGGGCCTTGCTCATAGACGGCCTACAAATGTCAGAGGCCCCTGTTATTGTCAAGGACACGATTTACACGACAGCCGAGAGGTTTATAGCCGTGCCTATAGCCCAAGCGACACTACTGAGGATGAAATGACGACTTTTCCAGTAAAGGCAACTAGCCTAGTTATGTGTGGGAAAGGGAAACCTGCTACCGCTGTGGCATGTCTTGGGATGTCATCAAGAAGCGAGGAAAGGCCAAGGTATTTTGCCAATCCTGTCGCACCAGAAGATCTACAACTGTCAACACGGGGGAACTGAAATGCATCCCGTGGCATGGCAGATTTGCACCAGATTTAGTGACACCACTAAACGAACTCGGGGAACCCATCTTGCCAGGAAACAGAATTTGTGGAATGCTAGATTGCGTAAATCCCGAGCACATTGAAAGATAAGGAAACCTACACATGGCACTCTCGCTCACATTTACTGGCTTTGTAGAAGAAGCCAAAACATTCGATTGGGGTTCGGTTGTAACCGTTACCCACGCTAACCGGAAGAAGAACGAACAGGGCAAATGGGAAACCGTTAGCCGTGACTACATTGATGTTTCAGTAGACGCATCTTCAGAATTCGGTTGGTTACTCACTGCCGAGAAGGGCACTCGAGTAACTATTACTGGCAATGCCAAACTATCAACCTACGATAAGAGAGACGGAACATCTGCTGTCAAGATAAAGGTCTACCCACAAGCGGTAGAATCGGCTGTAGTTGACAGATTGGATGCACCGTTCTAATTCGGTTAGATGTCTACGGACTACCTAAGCCACAAGGCTCTAAAAAGGTAATTCACGGGCGACTAATAGAAGCATCTGGTCAGGCTCTCAAAGTCTGGAGGCGAGAAATCGCTGATGCTTGTCAGCCTTATGCAGAACAGATAGTCCACCTTGGGCCTATAAAGCTCGAGGTGGATTTCTATTTACCCAGACCCAAAAGCGTCAGCAAAGAGGATAGACCTATGCCTATAGTGGCTCCGGATTTGGATAAGCTGCTCAGGGCCGTGGGTGACGGTATAGGTCAATCAACCCTCATCTGGGGCGATGACAGTCAAATCTGCGAGATTTCAGCCCGCAAACACTACGCCGATGACCGTGCCCCAGGTGCCGTCATTGTTATCAGTTCGTTATAGAAATGTGCTTCTCTTTGTCCTAAGCCTCCCGTAAAGTAATCGCAGGAGGTAACAAATGAGAGTAAACGAAATCAAATCTCAAATTGAGTTTCACACCGATGCCCTATTCCAAGCGGGCTACGACATGGGCTGGAACTCACTAATCAGCGAGCTAGACACAATGTCTAACCAAGAATGGAACATCGGTAACAAGGTCACGGCAGATGTGATCCGTAATGTAATCAAGAAGCTGGAGGGCATCAATGAAGCCTAGAAACTGGAAGCTATTTTTATACGATGTAGCAGACCGTCTCTTCCCTAAGCAAATGGATGAAGCCTATGAACAGGGAATTCGTGTGGGTGCAGAGTATGCAGCCCGCACAATGTCTTTCACAATCACGGAAGCCGGAGAAAAGCAGAAGCTAACAAAGGCTCAAGCAGTTGGCTTTGAGGTTGCTTGCAAGGCAGTCAGGGATTCTAAGAAGAAGATTCACGCCAGGACAGGAGCAATGCTGTGATGAAAATTACAGTCTGGGAGCTGCCTAATTGTGTGCAGTGCATGCAGACTAAGCGTGAGTTTGAGAAGCGAGGCATCATTTTCGAGACCCGACAGCTAAACAAATCACAGAAGGCAGTCAAGCGATTCTTAGAGCTGGGATTCAGTCAGGCTCCAATTATCGAAACTGATGCAAAAAGATGGTCTGGCTTTCGGTTGGACAAGATCAATAGCCTTGAGCAACATCTCAAGACTGAGAGGATGCATGGCATCAATGTTCCATTAGAACCAATTCGCCAAGTAGCAGAGGAAGTAGAAGATGACTGATAGACACCCAAACATCTATAACGAGTTTGACTTAGAGGCTGCCAGAAAAGCAGGACAAGCCGATGAACAAGAACGAATTGTCAAGCTGCTTGAATGGCTCAAAGGCTCACGAGTTCCAGATAAGCACCTTGGATTGCACTTCATAGCGATTGACGAAGCAATAGATTGGATAAGGCTTGAAGATGATTGAATACATCCTCATATTGTCAGTGGTCAACACTTTACTTATAGCAATACTTTTACTAAAAACAGGAGCAGGAGAAGAAAATGACTAACACGGAGATGCACGACACAATCCACCGAGCCACAATGCTTGCCTACGAAATAGGGGTAAAAGAGGGCAGGAAGCAGGAAAATACAAGGTTTTGGAAGGCCATAGACTTGAACTCGACCTTCAACGATTTAGGTGACTTCATCTATCTCAATGACCTAAAAGATGCCCTAGAGGAAGTATCTTATGAAAAAGCAAGCCAGGTGTCCTGATGTTGTCAAGATCGGAGCTCAGGAATACCAAATTGTTCAGCTTGGTATCAAAGATGACCCAATCCTCACAGAAGGCAATCACGGTTATACACAAGATGCCAGAAACATTATTGTTCTGGACAAAGACATCCACGAATCAAAGAAGAAGGTCACAGTCTTTCACGAGCTTATGCACGCCTGTCGCTTTGTCTTTGAGGTCGAGGAATACAGACCTAAAGCTGACTATGACGAAGTGGAGCATCACTTCATCGGTCTTTGGGAGAACTCACTACTCATGGTGCTCAGAGACAACAGGGAGCTAAGAGAATGGCTGATAGGAGAATAGAGAAGCTCGGCAGAATGAAGGCTGACTTCCAAACAGCAGCAGCACTACTCAGGGACAAGAACCTTGTCTGGTCATCAGACCTAGATGCAATCCGTGAAGATCTAGCAAACTACATAGAAGAATCACTGACTTCTGGTCACTGCTGGAACACATCACTACAACGCATTGTAAACACGCTAATTGACGATGAAATGGATGTGGCACTCTAATGGACTACGAAGCAGACGACCTATTCAAGCTTTGGCAGTTTCAGGACATGGTAAATAACCATTCACAGATTCTGCTTACAAAAGGCATAGAGCTAGGCATCTTGGCTATGACAGTCGAGGTGAGCAAACTAGCACTTATCCAAGGCTCACTAAAGCAAGACGATATTGACAAGGCAAGAGAAGTAGCAACAGCCTTTGCTATCAGCGAACTACAGAAGAGGATGAAAGATGCTAGAGGGCCTGAAGCCTCCTAAGTCTGATAAGCCTTGTGCTGTTATCTCACTAGCAAATGCAATGAGCGAATCGGACAGAGAGATTTTCTTAGATGCTGTCAAGGATGTCTCAATTTGGACATCGAATTCCCTTAGCAAAGCACTCAGAGACCGAGGCGTAATTATTGCCGATCACACAATCACTAAGCACAGAAATCGCACTTGCGTCTGTCATAGAAGTTAGGCTTATACGATGCTTGAAAACTTACAGCCAGCCCCAAAGGTTGCAGTGCCAAAAGACTTACGCCCAGGCGTAGAGTTTGACGGAACTCAGGGAACTGCTACAACTGATGGACTTACTGGACAACCAAACTTTGACGACTTCCTAAGAGAGCGTGGCTACGACCCAGCCGAGCACGAAATTATCGGAAACTCGGTTCGCACATCACAGTGGCAACGCTATGACGGTGAGTGGCTTACAAGCTACAGGTTCCAGTTCCGTAAAAAGACACTGGCTGCCGACCTGCCGTTACTGCTTGCCGAGGCAAAGAAAAAAGTCAAAGTAAACAAACTGCCAAAGGCTAAAGATA
>Ga0208599_1000287_pt1 | contig 12712 bp, 8 predicted proteins | sample LakMenEpi17Aug12_FD_150706 | JGI IMG/M metagenome (GOLD analysis project Ga0208599, IMG submission 150706) | Freshwater microbial communities from Lake Mendota, WI - 17AUG2012 deep hole epilimnion (SPAdes) | ecosystem: Environmental > Aquatic > Freshwater > Lake > Epilimnion/Euphotic zone ... | reverse complement strand
TTACTTCTGATATTACTTCTGATATTACTTCTGATATTACTTCTGATATTACTTCTGATATTACTTCTGATATTACTTCTGATATTACTTCTGATATTAAACATAAATTAGAAGTAAATGAATTTAATTATAATATTATCAATGGTGATTGTTTAATAGAAATGAAAAATATATCTGATAAATCAATTGATATGATATTATGCGATTTACCATATGGTATGACTAAAAATTCGTGGGATATTATAATTCCATTTGATAAATTATGGAATGAATATAATAGAATTATTAAAGATAATGGTGCAATTGTATTATTTGGTTCTCAACCATTCACATCAATTATGATAACATCTAATTTAAATATGTTCAGATATTGTTTAGTATGGGAGAAAAATAAATTTTCAGATTTTCTAAATTCAAAAAGAAAACCAATGAAGACTAATGAAGATATTGCAATATTCTATAAAAAACAACCAGTTTATAATCCACAATATTGGTATTCTACACCATATACTAGATGGAATACACAAGAAGCAGTAAATAAACAAAGTAATTATGGAACACATAAAAATAATTATGTTGAAAGTGATGGAAAAAGATTACCAACGACTGTATTAAAATTTAATAGAGTAGAAAGACCACAACATCCAACTCAAAAACCAATTGATTTATTAGAATGGCTAATTAAAACATATACAAATGAAAATGATATTATTTTAGATAATTGTATGGGTGTTGGTTCAACAGGTATTGCGTGTAAAAATATAAATAGAAAATTTATAGGAATAGAAATTGAAAATAAATATTTTGAAATTGCTAAAAATAATATTTTAAACATCAATTAATAAATTTTTTAGAGATGTAATTAAATAAATAAGTTTTTCTTTATTTATTGGTTTTTTATATTTTTTATTATATAATGGTTTAGATGAAGATCTTTTAGTATCAAATATATAAAATATATCATCACATATATTATCAGTTATTACATCAGTAAATATTTTTGTTTTTTCATCAATTGAATTTTCTAATGAAAATATATAATTTTTAATATTATATCCAAATTTTTTAAACAATTTAAAATCATCACATGTTCGTACATAATAACAACTATCTAAATAAGATTTACATTCTATAACTGCAATAAATATATCATTTTTATATATATGAATATCTACTTGATGTTGTTTTATTATTATATTATCTTTATGATGTAATGATAATTCTTTTTTATCGTCATTACCTTTAATTGCATATGCATTTAATTTATATAAATTATTTATTTTTGTAATAATATTTTTACAAAATATTTCAATATCATTTCCTCTATCATATCTCATTTTACCACCATTATAATTTAATTCATAATTATGACACCATTTATCAATAATATTATTTAATTCAATTTCTGATGTTTCTATTATATTATCCATTATAAAATAAATAATTAATAAGAAAATCATTTTTTTATATAAAGATTATTAATATAAATAAGATGAAATATAATGATTGTTGATGATTATTTAAATTATCTAGATGAGTATCGTAAGAAGTATGGAGAAAATACAATAATATTAATTCAAGTAGGTTCTTTTTTTGAATTGTATGATACAGATGCCAATTCTAGATATTTATATAAAATTGCTGATATTTGTAATCTTATAGTTTCAAGAAAGAATAAATCTATTTTAGAAGTTTCACGTAACAATCCTATTATGTGTGGATTTCCAATTTATGTTATTAATAAATATATTCAATTAATCTTACAAAATAATTATACTATTATTTTAATTGAACAAGTAACTGAACCTCCTGAACCTCAAAGAAAAATTACAGAAATTTTAAGTCCTGCTACTAATATTAATATTAATTCTAAAAAAAGTAATTATATTATGGTTTTATATTATGAAGAAATTGATAATATTCTTATTGTTGGTATTACTGGTGTTGATTTAACAACTGGACGTTCATTCATATATGAAAATGCCAGTTCAAAATCAGATCCTCAATATACATTAGATGAAACATATAGATTAATAACTATTTATAATCCATGTGAAATTCTTATTCTTTCTGATAATATTAAAGAAGAAACAAAAAAATCAATTTTAAATATTATTAATAATAATTCTCTTATTCATGCAAAATGGGAAGATTATGAATTAAGTTCTAATATTAAAAAAATAGATTATCAAAATAAAATCTTAGAAAAATCTTTTTTAAATAAATCAATGTTATCTATCATTGAATATCTAAATTTAGAAAAATATTCATTGGGTCGTTTAAGTTTTTGTTGTCTTCTCCAATTTGCATATGAACATAATAATGAAATTATTAAAGAATTGCAAATACCTGAATTGATTGATAATTCTAAAAATTTAGCTATTGAATTTAATAGCGCTCTTCAATTAAATATTATTAGTAATAATAATAATGAAAAACCTTTAATTGATATTCTTAATCGGTGCAAAACTGCTTTTGGTTCTCGTATATTTAAAGAAAGATTTCTAAATCCAACAAATAATAAACTTGAATTAATTAAAAGATATAATAATATTGAAACTTATTTAATTAATGAAAAATATAAAGAAATTAATAAATTTCTTATAAATATTAATGACTTGGAAAGAATTAAAAAAAAGATTTTTCTTAAAAAATTACAACCTTGCGAATGGGGCAGTTTTGCATCTTCTCTTGAAAATGCAATTGAAGTATTTAAATTAACTCAACCAGAATTAATTGAAAATGCCAATAAAATTATTTCTAGCTATTCTATTTTAAATTTAGATGAATGTTCTAAATATAATACAAATGATATCAAAACTAATATTTTTAATGAAGGAGTTCATAAAGACTTAGATGATTTGAATTTGAAATATAAAAATTCATATGATAAACTTTTAGCTATTTCAAATAAAATTAGTAATATTAATGATTCATTATGTAAAATTGATTTTAATGAAAGCGAAGGTTATTTTATTATGATAACTAAAAAAAGATTTGAAAATGCAGCTAAAAAAGAAAATTCATATATGAATAAATTTGAAAAGAAACATCTAACAACTACTAATTCTTATAAATTAACATCAAATGAAATAACAAATGCTTCTAATATTATTAGAAAAACTCAAAATGATATTAATTCAATTGTTATTTTAAAATATTATGAATTTTTATTATCATTTTTTACATCTGAAAAAGATGATATTGATATTGTTATTAAAAATTTAATTGATATTGATATTACTTGCTGTAATGCTAAAAATGCTGTTGAATATTGTTATTATAAACCTACAATTGATTTAACAACTGATAATTCTTTTATTAGTGCGGAAAATCTGAGACATCCTATTATAGAAAGAATTATAACAGATGTTGAATATATAGGTAATGATATTGAATTAAATCAGAATGGAATTTTATTATATGGAATTAATGCATCCGGTAAAAGTTCTTTTATGAAAGCAATTGGTTTATCTATAATTATGGCACAAGCCGGTATGTATGTGCCTGCGGTCAATTTCAAATATTATCCTTATAATCATATCATGACAAGAATTTGTGGAAATGATAATATTTATAAAGGAATGAGTAGTTTTGTAGTAGAAATGACTGAATTACGAAATATTATTCAAAGAGCTGATAAATATAGTTTAATTATTGGAGATGAGATTTGCTCAGGAACTGAGGCAATTTCTGGTATTTGTATAGTTAGTGCGGCAATTAATGAATTATTAAATAAGAAAGTATCATTTATTTTTACAAGTCATTTACATGAATTGCCAACAATATCATTAATCAAAGATAGAGAAGAATTAAAAATTTATCATATGCATATAGAAATTACAAATGATAATAAGATTATTTATGAAAGGAAATTAAAAGAAGGTCAAGGATCTAATATTTATGGTATTGAAGTTTGCAAATCATTGGATATGCCATTAAATTTTATGACAAATGCAGAAAAAATAAGAAAAGAAATATTAGGAATTAATAATAAATTAGTGGAAACTAAAACATCTAATTATAATTCATCATTATTTATGGATATTTGTCAAATTTGTAATAAAAATAAAAGTGAGGATACTCATCATATTAATTATCAAACTTTCAGTAATGAAAATGGTTTTTTTGAAAATTTTCATAAAAATAAAAAACATAATTTAGTTAATATTTGTAAGGAATGTCACGATAAAGAACATAATGGAACAATTCATATTGAAGGTTTCAAACAAACAAATGAAGGTATTATATTAGATATTAAATATGATATTACAGAAGAGGATAAATTAAAGATTTATATAAGAAAAGGTAAAAATAATTGGTTTAGCAGAAAAGCTAAAAATCATAAATTTAAAATAACAGATATTACTGAAATAATAATAATTATTAATAAATATACTAAAAAGAAATGTAAAGAATTACCTGAATATTTAGAAACATTATTATATGATCCTTCTATATAATAAAAAAATGTGATTATTTTTATATAGTTTGTTAAATTATGTTTATAACAACTATTAATATGTTAGAACCTACAACAGCATCTGTTGCTGTTTATTTATTATCAAGAACAACAACATTAAAAAGAAATATAATTCAAAAACGTCCATTTCATTATAAACGAAAATTATGCAAATGGATTGTTAAAAATAAACATACAATGATTGAAGTTGGATTAGATGAAATATCTGATATATTATTTGAAACAAGTAATATTATTCATCTTAATTCAAATCCTACAATTTTATGTTTAACCTATTTTATAATACTTATTATTTTTATATGCTTATAAAATAGATTATGAATTCTTCAAAAACTAAAGGTTATAAAGGAATACAGCAAGAACTTATAAATAGAGAAAAAACTTGCAATGATATTTCTGTATATGAATATGAACGACCAGATAAAAATCCATATGAATATGAAGATGTAGAACAATTTAAAAAAGATAATAGTTTTAATAAATCATCAGATTGTAAATTATTAATACCTGATGTTTCTTATAAAAAAGATAAATATAAAAGATATTACAAAGATGTTTATACATCAAAACGATGTGATAAAGCTGATGGTTTTTGGGTTGGACAAACAATTAATAGACATAATACATTTGATAAAGGTAATTGTTGGGTTGATAAAGTAGATGCAGAATGTGGAATGTTATTAGAAAGTAATAAATTTTTACGTGAAAAGAATTATAAAAATGGTAGTATAACTAAGAAAAATATTAAAAATGCTAAAAAAATATGTGAAGTTAATCCTCAATGTTCTTTTAAACAAATAAATGAATTTACAAGAGATTGCATATCCAAAGATAAATTATTAGATATTCATAAAGATGATGAAAAATATAGAAAAAAATCATCTGACTTTTTTTCACCTAATAATGAAATTGATATAAACAATCTTGAAAAATCCTTAAATGATTATTATAAAGGTAAAAATGCACCTGAAACATTAAAATTAATAGGCACTGGTAATAGATGTTCTCCTGATGGTGTAAATGATGATTCTTCTAATGAAGATAATATAAGTGGTAGTAATATGATTGAAATAATGCCTAAAGATGATTATTTAAGTAAATATAAGAAAAATTATATTGAATATATTCAATATATTATAATTGAATTAGATCCAGCTTTTAATAAAGATACAATCTTATTATATTTAGATGATCCAAATAAATATGATACATATAAATTAGATTATGATATTTATAAAGCTGAATACAGAAAAATATTAGGTAAAAAAAAAGCAGATAAAAGATTTTCACATATTTATATTTTATTTTATAAATATTTTTCAACTTATTTTAAAATTTCAAAAAATAGAGATGAAGTAATTGAATTAAATGATAGAATTAAGTATCTTTATTTAAATTATTTTATTATTAATTTAAATCCTAATAATAAACAAGATGAAGAAATTATTTTAAAATTATTAAAAAATCCAGGTTCTTTTATAACATTTAAAATTGATTTTAATAAATTATTAAAAAAATCTGATTATTTTATTGATGATCTGCATAAATTATATAGAGCATATTTTCCAGAATATTTTGATGAAAAAATAGATTATTATAATAATACTTTATTTCCAATTTATGAAAAATATGTTCCACTTATTATTAGAACATTAAATCCTAATAATAATTCAGATGTAGTGCAATTATTAAGACATATGCATAATCCAAAATTATTTGAAGAATTTAAGAATGATTATAATAAATGTGTTGAACAAAAAGATTTTGATTTCTTATATTATAATTATTTTCCTAAATATTTTAATTTTTATAATACTGATTTAATTAAAGAACATTATTTATATTTACAAAATATTATTAAAATATCAGATCCTAATATTAAAGATCAATATAATGAACTTAAAAAATATGTAAAAAATGAAAAAATATTAATTGAATATAAAAAATACTATAATTTACATAATGAAGATGATAAAGCTATGAATAAAATTTATGAAATTTATTTTCCAGATTTTTTTGTTAATACTAATCAAACAAGTTCTTTTATTATTAGTTCTGAAATTTCTAATAGTGCTTCTATATCATCAAGTTCTAAAAATAAAATAAATAATCCTCCAACTGTTCCTCAATCTATTCTCAATAATATTTGTAAATTAATTGTTAGCAATAATTTAGATAAAAAAGGTATGTTATTATGGCATTCAACTGGTAGTGGTAAAACATGTACTGCTGCTGCTATTATTGATGGATTTTGGGACTCTGGTAAAGAGATTATTTATTGTAGTACTATTAATGCTCTTTCAAGCAATCCACCACATAAATTTATGCAATGTTTGATGAATTTATTTCCACGATTTTATAATAAATCATTAGAACAAATTACAAAAGAATTTAATTCAAAAAATATACGTTTTTTAACTTTTGCCAAATTAGATAATCGAATTGTTAATAAATCTATTGATTTAAATAAATGTGTATTAATTATTGATGAAGTTCATAATTTATTTAGACCATTAACAACTCAACAAAAACAACATTCACATTTAGAAAAAACATTATTATCTGATAATTATTCTAAACTAAAAGTATTTATATTAACTGCTACTTTAGGTGATAATCCTTCAGAAATTATGAAATTATTAAATATTGTTAAAGATAATAAAACACCAACTATTAAATATGATGATATTAATGAACCAAATTTATTTAAAGAAAAAATAAGAGGTCTTATATCTTATTTTGATATGTCTAATGATACTAGTAAATTCCCAGTTGTTATTGAAAATGAACCTCAATATATTAATATGTCAACAAAACAATTTGAAAAATATATAACTGCCTATAAAGAAGTTAAAGAAACTGCTAAAAATTATGATAAATTATCTAAAGCAAATTCTTTAAATAAATATTGGGCTGCTGCTCGTCGCTATTCTAATATGCTTTTTAATTATGAAAAAGGTTTATCATTACACGATTTTAGTGCTAAATTAGAAAGATTAATATCAACTGTAACTGATGATAAATATTCTCAAGAAAAACAATATATTTATTCTGCATTTTATGAAAATAGAGGTTATGGTGGTCATGGTATTTTAGCTATTGCTAAAGAATTAGATAAATTAGGTTATGAAAAATTAACACCTCGTGAAGCTGTTAAAATTTTAAAAAATCCTACTGAAAATAATAAAAAACTTAGATATATATTAGCTATAACTACTCAATTAAGTGCTGATAAAGATAAAGATATGAGCGAATTATGCGAATTATATAATGCATCTGTTAATAAAAATGGTGATTATGTTAAATTATTTTTAGCATCTCAAACTTATAACGAAGGTCTTGATCTTAAAGCTGTTAGACATATTCATATATTTGAACCTTTAATTACTTGGGCAAGTGATAAACAAACTATTGGACGTGCAGCACGTCTCTGTTCTCATAGTGATTTAAATAAAAAAGATTGGAATGTAACTATACATCGATATATTAGCAATTTACCACAAATAGTTAATAATGATACTGCTGTTGATGATTATAAAATAACTGAAATTCAAGATAAAATAGATGAAATAGAAAAAAATACTCAATTAAATAAAATTAGTATTAAAGAAAATAAAGCTAAAATAGTAAATAATAAAAAACAATTAACTAAACTTAAAAAGAATAAGAATGCCAATAGTTCAAAAATATCATTAATTGAAAATGAAAATGCACAATTAACTAATAATCTATTTATTATTGATAATGAAGAAGAACAAAATAAAGTGGCACTAAAAATATTAAAAGCTGAATTGAAAAAAATAAATCCAGTTAAAAAAGTTGGCAAAATTAATAAAAAACAAACATTAGATGCAACAGGTATTGCAAATATTGATGAATATATTTATAAACAATCTATTGAAAAAATGCAAAATATCTTAATATTATATCAATTAATGCAAGAAGCAGCTGTTGATTGTTTAGTTTTAAATGATTTTCATAAAACTGGAAATAAAAATATTCAATGTCATAATTTTAAATGAAAATAATTATAATACCTATCATTGATATTACAAAACCAAATAATATTTTAAATGATATTTTTTCTTTTAAAAATAATATTGATAATATAATTGTTATTAATGGATAAAATCCTGTTATTATTGTAAATAATGATATATTTGATGCATTTCTTATTGCATAATGAAATAAAATTTGACTTACAAAAGAAACAATGAAAATATTTATTATAAATAATAATAATAAATCTGAACTTATTTTTGTTATTTCTGTTATTATATCTATATAATTATGGAACATTAATGAATAAAATAAACTACACATAAATAAAATAAATGTTGATAATAATAAATATGTCTCAAATGATATATTATTATGAATAACTAACATTTTATATGTTATAGGTGCTATAGCATATATAACAGCTAAAGATATAGCAATTAAAAAAATATTTAATTCAATATTAATAAAATTCATATCTATTTTATTTATTTTAAAAAAATATTTGATTTATATAATGATTATATACGATTATATTATTATAGGTTCAGGACCTGCTGGTTTAACTTTTGCAACATTAGCTGATAAAAATGATAAAATTATGATTATTGATAAAGATAAAGTTATTGGTGGTTGTCATAAAGTTAATAGACAAAAATATGAAAATGAATATTATTTTTCTGAACATGGTCCAAGAATTTATTTTAATAATTATCTTAATTTTAAAACTATATTATCTATAATTGGTGTTAAATTTTCAGATATTTTTGTTAAATATAATTTAAGTTTTTTTGAAATTTTATATGAAACAACTTTAAAAGAAAATATTTTCTCAATGAATGAAATTTTTATTATGACAATTGATTTCTTTAAATTACTTGGAAACCCAAATTATGCTAAAAATATTTCAATGAATGAATATTTAACTATTAATAATTTTAGTAATAAAGCTATTAATTATGTTAATAGAACTTGTCGTTTAATGGATGGTGGTGATCTTGATAAAACTTCTCTAAATTCTTTTTTTAATGTTTTGAATGATACATTATTATATAATGGATATCAACCTAAAATGCCTACTGATGAAGGACTATTTCTTATATGGCGCAATTATTTGAAAAATGTTGATTTTAAATTAAATACAACTATAACTGATATTGATAATATTAATTCAATTATTAAAATTAATAGTGCTAATAATAATAATAGTTTTTATACTAAAAAATTAATATTAGCAATACCACCAATTAATTTAAATACTATTGTTGAAAAATCATCAAATAATATTAAAGAATTATTTAATAATAATTTAGAATTATATTCAAAAGAAACTGCTTATATTGATAATATTTCTATAACATTTCATTGGAATTTTAAATTAAATTTAAATAAAAAAATTTATGGATTTCTTAGTAATACTAATTGGGGTGTTGGTGCTGTTGTTTTAAGTGATTATATGAATTTTAAAGAAAAAAATTCAAAAACAGTTATTAGTTGTGTTATAACAATAACTGATGTTAAAAGTAAAAATATAAATAAAACTGCAAATGAATGTAATAATAAAAAAGATTTGATTGATGAAACTTTTAGACAATTAAATGAAATTTATAATAATTTACCAGTACCAACATTATCATTTTTAAATAATTATTATATTGATGGGCAATGGAAATCAACTGAAAAAGCTTTTATTAAAGCTACTAATTATGGGTTTTTAAATAATAAAATTTCTGATAATATTTATACATTAGGAACTCATAATGGAAATGTTAAATATCATTTTACTTCTATTGAAACAGCTGTTGCAAATGCAATAGTTCTTATTAATCAATTATATAATAAAAATTATCATGTTAAACGTCCATATACAGTAAAAGATGTTATTATTATATTATTACTTTTTATTGTATTATTATTAATAATTAATTTATTTATTTTTAATTATTAATACAATGTCAGAAAAAGATGATGATGTTATTCTATTAATTGAAGATAATCATCAACAATCACCAATGATTAGAAGTGATTTTGTAAATGTTAATGCACCCTTAACTCCAATGTCTCAAGATAATAGATTATTAACATTATATGAATTTAATGATAAACGTAATTCTGTATCTCAAACAGATGCAAGCGATATATATAATGATATTAATTATAGAAAAGAAAAATTATATAAAACTATTAAAGAAAATAAAAGAAAAATTTCTACTTCTTTATATATAATATCAGCTAAATATGATTTAATTTATTTCAGATATAATCGTATATCATTATTAATTTTAATTATTTCAACTATTACAACATTTATTGAAGCAATTCGTTTAACATTAATTAATTATCAAAATGATAATGCAGAATCAGAAATGAGTTTAATTATTTCAAAAAGTACTATATCATTAATCATTAATATGATATCTTTAATTTTAGGAACATTATTAACAATTTTAAGTTCAATTGTTAAATTTAGAAATTATCGGGAAAATATGGAAAAATTAAAAAATATACATGATGTATTATTTAATTATAAGATTTCTTATAATAAACAAAAAGATTTAATTGACTATTTTACAATGTCTAATAGTTTAACTATTGAATTATTTGATAAACTTGTTGAAAATGTTGAGAATATGAATAAAGAAATTAAAGATATAAATATTTTTGAAAATATTAGAATTAAAGATATTATCAAATTTAATCGTATTAAAATTAATCATGATATTGAACTTAAAAAAATGACAAATAAAAGAGAATTAGAATTCTTAAAATTAACTGTCGAATCAACTAAAAATAAATGTTTATATGAAAATCAAAAAAACCATTTAAATAATCAAAATACTGATATTAATTTTGATAATAAAGAAAAAAAATATAATGTATGTTTTATATAATAAATTTAATTTGAATAAGCTAACCCACCCATTCCAGATAATATACGTAATACATTATAATTAACAGTATATATATATATAGATCCTTCTACACTAGATGATACAGATAAAACAGCGGTATCAATACGAGACATATTTAAAGTTCCTGATGGTTGATGTTCTTCAGGTTTTATAGCAAATGAATAAACATTTATACCAGTATTAAAATTATTAGGAGTGTGTTCATGATGTTGATAAGGTTGAACTAAACTAAAATAACTACCTTTGCGATCTGCAAAACGATCATTTCCATTTAATTGTAATTTAGCTGATACAACAGGATTTTTAGCTAATACATATTGATTATCTGCATTTCTATCACTAAAATTATTCCAATAAGGAGCTGTATTAATAGTAGTTGTTGAAGTTGGTTTAATAACCCATACTAATTCTTTACAAGGATGATTAAAATTCATGCGAATACTCTTTTGTGAAGTTAAACTAGCTGTAACTGTATCTGATCCGGTAAATTGTAATTGTTCAATTAAATATTCATGAGATAATTGAGCAAAACGACGACGTTCATCAGTATCTAAGAAGATATAATCAACCCATAATGAAGCAGCTAAATCTAATTTTTGTGCACCAGTAAATGAAGAATTTAATTCTTGAATTACTGATAAATCACTACCCGCTTTATCCTTCAATTCAAAAGCTTTATTTGAATAATTATTACCAGTATCTATCATTGATGATAAATTTTCAAATTCAATATTTATTTTTACTTCGTGATATTGTAAAGCTATTAAAGGTAAAGCTAAACCAACATTGCGACAGAACCAAAATTCAAGAGGTACATAAACAGAATAACTTTGTGTAGCTTCAAGAACTATTGAACGATTTAATTTATCACCACCAACCATTAATTTATATCCATCGCGTTTGCCAATTGGTAATGAAAGTTCATTCCATATATATAACCATTCAGAATAATGTTTATCAATTCTTTGTCCTCCAATTTCAAGTTCAATAGTTTTTAATAATTTTAGACCAAAATAAGGAACAAGAGCGATGCAATTATTATTAACACCATTACCTACAACTATAGAATTTGTATTTGTTATAGTACCTACGAAATATACACGATTGATTAAATCACCATTACGAGTTATTTGGCAAGTTACGCGAGAACCATATGTAGCATTGCCATTAAAAGTTTGTTCAATCGCTTCTAATGCAAAATTTGTATGTCGGCGATATGCAACTTTGAAAAAAGTTATTTGAGGATTGCCAGTTAAATAAACATCCTGAGCACCATAAGCAACAAGTTGAAGAAGACCACCACCCATTTATGCTATAT
>Ga0208599_1000286_pt1 | contig 12790 bp, 9 predicted proteins | sample LakMenEpi17Aug12_FD_150706 | JGI IMG/M metagenome (GOLD analysis project Ga0208599, IMG submission 150706) | Freshwater microbial communities from Lake Mendota, WI - 17AUG2012 deep hole epilimnion (SPAdes) | ecosystem: Environmental > Aquatic > Freshwater > Lake > Epilimnion/Euphotic zone ... | reverse complement strand
CAATCGCAGATGCGGCTGGTGCTACAGCTGGCGACCTTGTTTTAATACTTGCAGGTAAAGAAGAAAGAACCCGTAAAGCAACTTCAGAATTAAGGCTTGAAATGGGTAAAAAATTAGGCTTTCGTAAAGACGATGAATTTAAATTATTATGGGTACTTGATTTTCCATTATTTGAATACGCCGAAGAAGAAAATAGATGGGTTGCTAGACACCATCCGTTTACATCTCCAAAGCCTGATCATATCAGTGTTATGATCAACAACAGCCCTGTTATTGAAAACGCAGATAAATATTTAGAGCATCCATATGCTACTATTAAAGCCAATGCATATGATATGGTTTTAAATGGAAATGAAATTGGCGGTGGATCGATCAGAATTTACCAGCGTGCACTTCAAGAAAAAATGTTTGATGCACTTGGTATGACCACCGAAGAAGCCCTTCATAAGTTTGGCTTTTTATTAGGCGCTTTTGAATATGGCGCGCCCCCACATGGTGGATTGGCATTTGGTTTTGACAGGTTATGTTCTATACTTGGCGGATCGGAAAGCATTAGAGACTTTATTGCATTCCCTAAAAACAATGCAGGCAGAGATGTTATGCTTGACGCACCAAGCACGATTGATGACAAGCAATTTGTTGAGCTGCAAATTAAATTAAACCTAACAGACAAAGCGTAAATTGTATTTATGAAGCAGGTGCAAATATTTAAAATACTCACTTACTTGTTAATACCCATTGCGTTATTGTTTGGCTTTATGGCACTACTTGTGCTACCTACTGCTCTCGTTAACCCAGCACTATTACTTGTCGTATTTATATTTTCTTGTATTGCTATTTATACTTTTTCTAGCTTACGTTTTGTAACAACGGCTATCAATAAAGCTAAAAACTGTAATCCTAGTTTAAAAGACTGGATTAAAATAAATGGATACATTAGTGTGGGTACCGCATTTATGTTTTTATTAAATAGCATTGGCATTTTAATGCTGCGCCCCATCGAGTTTAATGATTTTGTAACAAAAGCCATGGAAACGCAGGCTAGTTTACCTTCAAGCATTACACCTGCTTTTGTTGGACAAATGCTAAAGTATACGGCAATTTTTATGCTGATCACAAGCACTATTATACTCGTACATACTAGAATTCAATTTATATTTTTAAAAGCGTATAGCTACGTATTTGAAAGTGAATAACCATACCCCACTTGCCGAAAGAATGCGGCCAAATAAACTAGAAGATCTAGTTGGCCAAGAACACTTAACAGGGAAGGGAAGTATTTTAAACACGAGTATTGCTAAGGGGCATATTCCTTCCATGATTTTATGGGGGCCGCCAGGCGTTGGTAAAACTACCATTGCCAATATTATAGCCCACCAATTAAACGCCCCCTATTTTCAGTTAAGTGCCATTAGCAGCGGTGTCAAAGAAGTTAGGGAAGTGATTGAAAAGGCCAAAGACCAACCAGGTGCTGTATTATTTATAGATGAGATACACCGCTTTAATAAAGGCCAACAAGACGCTCTTTTAGCAGCTGTAGAAAAAGGGATCATCACACTTATTGGTGCCACCACAGAAAATCCTTCTTTTGAAGTCAATAACGCATTATTAAGTAGATGTCAAGTATTTGTTTTAAAACAATTACAAGAACAGGATTTAGGTGTATTAATAAATGAAGTGATCAAAAAAGACAGCTACTTATCTACCCTTTCTATTCAATTACAAGAAACAGCTGCCTTACTTAAAATATCGGGAGGTGATGCCAGAAAACTACTCAACTTATTAGAACTCGTTATTCAAACGCATGCTGGCAATGACGCTATTATCATTACAGATAAAATTGTGATGCAGGTAGCACAACAAAAATTAGCCATTTATGATAAGGGAGGTGAGCAGCATTACGATATCATTTCTGCCTTTATAAAAAGTATGCGCGGAAGTGATCCAAATGCAGCGGTATACTGGCTAGCACGCATGATTGAAGGTGGAGAAGATGTAAAATTTATTGCAAGGCGCATGCTCATTTTTGCCAGTGAAGACATCGGAAACGCCAACCCCAATGCACTACTTCTTGCCAATAACACATTTGACGCAGTAAGTAAAATTGGATACCCCGAGTCGCGCATTATATTATCGCAGTGCGCTACCTATTTGGCTTCTTCACCAAAAAGCAACGCCGCTTATGTTGCGATTAATGATGCGCTAGCACTTGTTGCAAAAACAGGTGACCTTCCGGTGCCACTCCATTTACGCAATGCACCAACCAAACTCATGCAACAAATGGATTATGGCAAAGATTATAAGTATGCCCACCTTGGCGAAAATAATTTTGTGGACCTTGAGTTTTTTCCAGAAGCCATTAAGGGAACAACACTATACACCCCAGGCAATAATGCTAGAGAAAATGAAATCAGGAGCTTTTTAGTACAGCGCTGGAAAAAGAAATACGGGTATTAATTATTTTTTTGAGGTACCATTCGGCCCGACGCTCCCCTATCACCACCTTCGTGATACTCAGCGTCTTCATTCACATCCCATAAATTATACAATTCTTTACCTGCAATAATATTTTTTGCAGCAAGCATCGCAGTCATCATGGAATGGTCTTGGTTATTGTATTTGTGCATACCATTACGGCCTATTAAATAAAGTCCCGGATAATTTGCAAGCGCATCTCTAACACTATCCACCCTCGCCTTATAAAACTGATCATACACTGGATATGCTTTGGGTTGTCTTACAACGTAACCATCCACTACAGCCGATGCTTTTGTAAGGCCAATTTTTTCTATTTCTTTTTTACCTAGTGCAATTAAATCGGCGTTGGAACTAGTCCATAGCCCATCTCCTTCAAAGCAAAAATATTCGAGGCCATAACATGCCATGCTTGGATCAGGCACCATGTATGGACTCCATGATTTAAAGTTTTGCACCCTACCTACTTTTACTTTAGGATCATGAATGTAAATCCAGTTATCAGAGAAAGCATCTTCATCTTTACAAATAAGCACCACCGTTAAAAAATCGCGATAACCAAGTGCAGCAGCGTTTGCAGCCACCGCAGCCGGAAAAGCAGGTAATACATTTGCCACAAGCTCACGCATAGGAGCCGTTGAAAGTACATAATCAAAGCCTGTTACATGTCCTTGACTTGTGGTTTGAACGGTCCAATTGCCTTCTGTGTACTCTATTTTTTGAACACCACAATTCATATGAAGTGTAACACCCATGGCTTTACTTTTTTCGGCACAAGCCTCCCACATCATACCTGGTCCCTGTTTTGGATACCTGAATGAATCGATGAGTGTTTTTATTACCTTGTCTTTATCAGTAGCCTTTTTATTAGGCTTAAATAGTGCGTTAAAAATGGCACTACTTAAAGAAAGTCCTTTAATACGCTGCGCTGCCCAATCGGCACTGATTTCATTACAAGGAATACCCCATACTTTTTCGGTGTAGGTTTTAAAGAAAATATTAAATAATCTTTTTCCAAATTGATTGGTTACCCACTCTTCAAAATTGGTTGGATTTTTAACTGGAAATGCTTTTGCTTTTAAATAACTCAACACACATAAAGCACTTTCAAAAATGCCTAGTTTTCGTAAAGCTTCAAAAGCCACAAGTGGATATGAGAAAAAATGGTTGTTGTAATAAATACGAGAACTTCTTGGACGTTCTAACATTTCATCGCCTAAAATTTCGGTCCAAAAATCTTCTACTTCTTTTGACTTAGAAAAAAATCGGTGTCCACCAATATCAAAATGATAGCCATTGTAAGATTCGGTTCTTGAAATACCGCCTACATACTGCGGATCTTTTTCAAAAACAACCACTTCTTGATTGCCTTTTGCAAGTAAGTATGCAGCAGTTAAACCAGCAGGACCAGCTCCAATTATTGCGACTCTTTTTGACATAGATATAGGGGTTATCGGTGTATGATGGCAAAGGTGCTACAATAATGTGGATCTACCATTATTTTTGGGCTTCATTTTATACTTATCTTTCCTCAAAATATACGCTTCATGAACTCGTTTACTTGGACCCTTCAAACCTTTGATAACCTTACCAACAAGCAGTTGTATGCTATACTAAAACTTCGCTGCGAAGTGTTTATTGTTGAGCAGGCCTGTAATTATCAAGACATTGATGGCAAAGACCTTGCAAGTTTTCATTTGTGTGGATGGGACGGTGACGAGCTCGTTGCCTATGCCAGACTTTTACCAGCAGGCGTATCATTTAATGAAGTTTCTATTGGACGTGTATTAAGTTCACCAGCTTACCGCAGGCAAGGTGCCGGCATTGGACTCATGCAAAACGCTATTGCGTATTGTTATGAAAAATTTGGAAAGCAACCCATCCGAATTGGCGCACAACTATACCTACAAAAATTTTACAGCAGTTTAGGATTTATCAAAGATTCAGACACGTACCTAGAAGATGATATAGAACACATCGAAATGATTTTATCGTAGTTCTTCTTTTACAAAACGGGCTGTATGGCTTTCTTTACATTTCACCATTTGCTCGGGTGTTCCTTCAAATAAAATAATACCTCCACCATCACCACCTTCTGGGCCTAGGTCAATGATATGATCGGCTACTTTTATAACATCTAAATTGTGTTCAATAACGAGTACGCTATTGCCTCTATCTACTAGCTTATTAAGTACATCAATTAGATGTTGAATATCCTGGAAGTGAAGCCCTGTAGTTGGTTCATCTAAAATATAAAATGTTTTACCCGTATCTTTTTTACCCAGCTCGGTAGATAGTTTAACGCGCTGCGCTTCACCACCACTAAGCGTTACTGCCGATTGTCCGAGGGTGATATAACCAAGACCCACATCTTGTAAGACTTTTATTTTTCGGAAAATAAAGGGAACAGGTTGAAAAAATTCGCAAGCCTCATCTACCGTCATGTCTAGCACATCACTAATGGATTTTCCCTTGTACCTGATTTCTAATGTTTCTCTGTTGTAACGTTTGCCATTACATTTTTCACAATGGACATACACATCAGGTAAGAAATTCATTTCAATGACGCGCATACCACCTCCCTCGCAAATTTCACAACGTCCACCTTTTACATTAAATGAAAAACGCCCAGCAGTATACCCTCTTATTTTTGATTCGGCAACGGCTGCAAACAATGTTCTGATCTCAGTAAAAAATCCACAATAAGTAGCCGGATTGCTCCTTGGCGTCCTACCTATTGGTGATTGATCTATTTCAATTACTTTATCGATATGCTCCAATCCTTTTATTGATTTAAAAGGCATGGGCTGTTGCTTACTATCATAACAATGTTTAGATAGAAGCGGATATAGCGTTTCGTTTATTAGAGTTGATTTTCCACTTCCACTCACCCCACTTACCACAATCAATTGGCCGAGCGGAAAACTTACTGAAACCTTTTTTAAATTATTACCAGTGGCTTCTTTTAAAACAATGGTATGCCCATTGCCAGTTCGCCGCTGCGCAGGAACAGCAATCTTTTTTTGACCATTCAAATACTGCGCTGTGTCAGAATTAGAAAGTAGCACCTCCTGCGGCGTTCCTGCAGCAACTATTTGACCACCATGTTTACCAGCCTTTGGGCCAATATCAACTAAATAATCGGCAGCTAACATGATATCCTTATCGTGCTCCACCACCAATATACTATTACCTATATCACGTAAATTTTGCAGCGCTTTTATGAGCTGCATATTATCACGTTGATGAAGTCCAATAGAAGGCTCATCCAAAATATAGGTGATACCCTGAAGTTGAGATCCAATTTGTGTAGCCAATCTAATACGTTGAGATTCTCCCCCACTTAGGGTTTTAGAAGGTCTATCTAAAGACAAATAGGTTAACCCTACATCCAATAAAAAACCTACCCGCTCTCTAATCTCTTTTAAAATATCTTTTGCAATGGCATTGTCTTTTTTGGAAAGATGTTTTTCAATACCCTCAAACCACTTTAGCAGCTTATCTAAATTTAAATGACTTATCGCAGCAATATTTTTATCCGCTACCTTAAACCACAAACTTTCTTTTTTTAACCTAGCACCTTCGCAACTTGGACAGTGTTTTAATTCCATAAACTGTTCCACCCATTCACGTAGTGCCTCAGTAATACCTGTACCTGTAAACCAGCGCTTAAGCATGGGAACTACACCTTCAAACACACCCTCATACGGGCTAGACATGGCCGTTTCATCCATATCAAATGTAGACTCGGATGGGCCGTCAGGTGTGCCATATAATAGTAAATTAATAGACTGTTCCGACAAACTACTAATGGGTTTATCGAGGCTTATTTTATGCTTTTTGGCAAGCACTTCTACCTGCTTAAATAAATAGGCCTCACGCTGTACACCAAGTGGCGCAATACCGCCCTCTTTAATACTTAAGGATCTATCCGGAATAATTTGTTCTAATGAAATAGAAAACACATTGCCGAGTCCTTTACAACTAGGACATGCTCCATAGGGTGAGTTAAATGAGAAAGCATTAGGCGAAGGCGTTTCGTAACTAAGCCCGGTTTCTTCACACATGAGTTGCTTGGCATACTGCACCACTTTATTTGACTCATGAACCATCATAAACAAAAGATCCTTTCCAAGTTTTAAAGTTTGCTGCACACTTTGCGAAAGCCTTACTTTATCATCAGGTGTTACTTGCAAACGGTCTACTACAAGTTCAATATCATGAATTTTGTAACGGTCTACTTGCAGTTTTGGAGTAAGGTCTACGATATCGCCATCTATTCTAACTTTTAAAAAACCTTTTTTTCTTACCTCTTCAAATAATTCTCTATAATGTCCTTTCCTACCTCGTACTAATGGCGCTAATAAAACAATTTTTTTATTGGCATACTTTTCGGTGATGGAAGCAACAATTTCTTCTTCGGTAAACTTCACCATTTTTTTACCCGTGTTGTAACTATACGCTTCTCCAATGCGGGCATAGAGTAACCTCAAAAAATCGTACACTTCGGTAACAGTCCCAACCGTTGATCGAGGATTTTTATTGGTTGTTTTTTGTTCTATAGAAATCACGGGCGATAACCCAGTAATTTTATCTACATCGGGCCTTTCCATATCACCCATAAATTGTCTGGCATAGGCACCAAAACTTTCCATGTACCTGCGCTGACCTTCATTGTAAATGGTATCAAAAGCCAGGGATGATTTTCCACTACCGCTTACACCGGTAAATACCACCAATTTATTTTTAGGAACACGAATGTCTATGTTTTTAAGATTGTGTTCTCTTGCACCAAAAACCTCAATGCTTTCGGTGTGAATATTAGAACTTATTTCGTTAGCGGATTTCTTTGCCATAGTGGAATGTAAATATAATAACAACGAAGGGCTTGAATGGTTGAAAACATACAAATGTTAGTAGATTTTAAACAAAGTTTTTTTGGATGATGCAAGTTTCTATCTTAATTTTACAATAGTTCTTAAAAAATCTTATCCAGAAAGGCAGAGGGAATGGCCCATTGATGCCTTGGCAACCCATATCATTCGCAGTGATATGAAGGTGCCAAATCCGTCCATCACATTACATGTGCATGGAAAGATAAGTCAGCGACGTTTGATATTTTGCCTAAGGCTTCTAATATTACAAGCTCACCTGACTACATCTGGTGAGCTTTTTTATTTTTAGTACCCTAGAAAATAAATATTAAAATGGAGCATCAAAAAGTTTTAAAAATTGGTTTATTTGGTTTTGGCGTAGTGGGTGAAGGCTTATACAAAGTATTACAACAAACACCGTCATTAAAGGCTAGCATTGAAAAAGTATGTATCAAAAACGTTGATAAAAAAAGAAATGCGCCAGCTAGTTTATTTACCACAGACAAAAACGATCTATTACTAGATCCCAATATCAATGTCATTGTAGAAGTAATTGACGACTCGGTAGCTGCATTTGACATTGTTTCTACGGCACTTTTACAAGGCAAAGCTGTCGTAAGTGCCAGCAAAAAAATGATTGCCGACAACCTATCCGCCATGTTAGCGCTCCAAAAACAAACAGGGCTTCCCTTTTTATATGAAGCAGCCGTGTGCGCCTCTATTCCTGTCATCAGAAACTTAGAAGAATATTATGACAATGACCTACTGCATTCCATTAAAGCCATTGTAAATGGGTCAACTAATTTTATTTTAACTAAAATGTTTGAAGACAAATTAAGTTTTCAAGCAGCACTGATACTAGCGCAACAACTTGGCTTTGCAGAAAGCAATCCAAAATTAGACGTAGAAGGTTACGACGCCCTTAACAAATGGACCGTTTTACTAGCGCATGCTTATGGTATTGTTGAAAAACCAGAAAATATTTTATTTAGCGGGATTCAAAATATTCAATTAAGTGATGCAGCTGTTGCACAAGAAAAAAAACTAGATATCAAGCTCATTGCACAAGCAAAAAAACTAGCCAACGGAAAAGTAGCAGCATTTGTATTACCACAACTTATCAGTCAAGCAGAGCCGCTTTCATTTGTTAAAAACGAATACAATGGTGTTGTTATTGAAAGTGGATTTGCCGACAAACAATTTTTTTATGGTAAAGGAGCTGGAAGTTTCCCTACAGCTTCTGCGGTATTAAGTGATATATCGGCACTCAGGTACAATTACTGTTACGAGTATAAAAAACTATACCAACAAGCTCCGCACGAATTAACTTCTGACTATTTCTTAAAAGTATATGTAAGCTTTGATGACATCAAAAATGTTCCTAAAGATAAATTTGAATGGATAGAAGAATGGCATGCACAAGAAGATCGCAAATACTTAATTGGCGTACTACATGTAAAGGAACTAATTCAAAATAGCTGGTGGAAGGAAAATAACAACTCCCTAATTTTAACCCCGGACCCTATTATTGACAACCTAGACATCGTACATCTTAAGAAAAAAAGCCTCGAATTGGCCGGCGTTCTTTAAAAAATAGGTGCAACTATAGTAGCTTTGCGTGTAAATTAACAAGATGCAATTGCAACTGAATAAAAATGCAACGATAGGAATAGGCGTATCCTTAATTACAGGAACTTGCTTAATCCTACTATCTATGATCATGGGTAAGGAAAATGCCTTCCTACTCATGAACCTAGATTTAGGGCCTGCTGCAGATTTCTTTTTCTATATCTGGGCCAATGCTGGCGATGGATTTATTTGGATCCCCGCTTTTGCATTAACGCTGATGTACAAGAAAAAGTTTATTCCGTTTTTGCTTGCTACGATCCTGTTTTCAACCATTATCACGCAAAGCTCAAAACAAATATTTTTTAAATCAGAAAATAGACCTACCGCCGTTATTTCTGACAACGCATTAATGCACAAAGTATCAGGTATTGTAATTCATACCACTAATAGCTTTCCTTCTGGGCATACCGCAACCGCATTTTCACTTTTCTTATTTTGTTGTTTTATTAGTGCAAAAAAATGGATCGTACCACTAGGTTTTATGTATGCATTATTAGGTGGTTATGCTAGAATTTATGTAGCACAGCACTTCCCATTAGATGTAGGGGCTGGAATATTTACTGCATATTGTAGCACTTTAATATCATGGATAATTCACTTGAACTATTTTAATAAAGCCGAATGAAAAAACTACAATACATACACCTAACCCTTCTATTTGCTTTCAGCTTTATTTTTCAACTAGTAGCTGCCCAAGACACCACTGAGCAAATTACTGCCGGTAGGTATAATAGTGCTGCCGCTCAAAAAAGGCCGTATGTTATACTTATTTCTATTGATGGCCTTAGATCAGATTTTGTAGACAAGTACAATGCAAAATCTTTGCAAGCGTATGGAAAATCTGGTGTCGTTGCAAACTACATGACATCCGCTTTCCCTTCTTTAACTTTTCCTAACCATTACAGTGTTGTAACTGGCCTTTACCCTGCACATCATGGCCTAGTGGACAATACTTTTTTTGATGAAAAAGCAAACGCTACCTATACCATGTCTAATAAAAAAATGGTAGCCGACCCATATTGGTATGGCGGCACGCCGCTTTGGGTGCTTGCCGAAAAACAACAGATGGTAACAGCTAGCTTTTATTGGGTAGCGTCTGAAGCGCCTATTGGAAATACCAAACCATCATACTACTATAATTATAACGATAAAATAAAAATAGAAAAGAGAATTGCTAAAATTAAAGAGTGGTTGAGTTTACCAGAAAAAACCAGGCCACACCTTATTACTTTTTATATGCCTGAGGTAGACGATGCTGCCCACAATTTTGGACCAGATAGCAAACAAGCAGAAGCTGCTGTACAATATATAGATGGTGTAATCAAACAAATGAATGAAGCGGTTGGCAGTTTGAATCTTCCAGTAAATTATATTCTGGTTTCAGATCACGGCATGGCGCTAGTAGATAGCCAAAACCCCATTCGACTTCCAAAATCCGTTGATCCAGCAAAATTTTATGTACCTTCTGGAAGTGCCCTTTTGCAACTTTATGCAAAAGATACTGCAGCCATTATGCCAACCTACCAAGCACTACTTAAAGAGGCTAACGGATACGATGTTTATTTAAAAAATAATGCACCTAAAGATTTTCATTACAGCAATCTAGACGACCGATTCAACCGAATTGGTGACATTATTTTAGTAGCTAAACTACCTTATACATTTAGTTTAAGTGGCAGACCTAGCAGTCCGGGCAAACATGGTTACGATCCTAGGCTCCCCGAAATGAGGGCTAGCTTTTTGGCATGGGGACCTGCATTCAAATCTGGTAAAAAAATTAACGGATTTGAAAACGTGCATGTATACCCACTAATTGCTAAAATTTTAGGGTTACAATATGATCAAAAAACTATTGACGGAAATTTAAATGTGTTAAAAAACACACTTAAATAAATAGCTAGTCTTTCCAGCGCCAATCACCTGCTATTTGTAGCGGTAGTTTTAAATTGTTTTTTAGTAGAAACAATCTCGTTTCTTCATCATTTAAATGCTTTGCTTCAATTAATGGCGCATCGGCAACAGCATATACCAAAATGGCATTAAATCGAACCGTGTTTTTCATGCCTTTTTCGTCCACTAATTTAAAGCTATCGCAGTCTGCGTGGTAGCATGGTCCCGCATTGTTTGGGAGTTTGCCACCAGCTGCACCACCAGTTGGAATACCTTGTAACATAAATGGTTGGTGATCGCTGTGAAGCCCTGCACCTGCGCTAAATGTATTTTTGAAACTTGTATCAATACTTTGTACAATAGAACCAATCGATTTAAATAAGGTTTCAGACACTTCTGTAGAACTTGAATATCCGGTTGGATCGTTGGTCATGTCATAATTGAACATGTATCTTATCTGATCAATAGATTTATCTTTTTTTGCGGCGTCGATATAAGCCTTTGATCCTAATAATCCTTCTTCTTCACCCATAAATAATACAAACTCTACAGTACGTGTAGGACGTAGGTTAAGCGCAGCAAATGTGCGGGCCATATCAAGTACCGAAAACGATCCAATACCATTATCAATAGCTCCAGTAGCTAAATCCCAACTATCCAAATGACCGCCTACTACAATTTTTTCTTTAGGTAAATCACTTCCTTTAATTGTTACTACCACATTGCGGGCTTTTATAAGTCCAGAAAAATTAGTCATGTTGATACTAGCAAACTGCTGTTCCTTTAAAAGTGCTTCTTTAAATGTAAGCCCATCTTCTTTACTAATACATACCGCAGGAATAGGAATTAATTTTCCAGTAACAGAAGCGGTACCGGTAAGTAAAATACCACCAGCAGCCGTATTAATTACAATGATTCCTTTAGCGCCATATTTTGTAGCAATAGCTGTTTTTTCGGAGCGGTGAAGGCTTGGCGTACCAGGTTTTGATCCTGGTAAAACACCTAAATACACAAGCGCAATTTTACCGGCAACTTTAGAAGGATCTTTTGCGTAGTCTTCATCTAGTCCATTACCCATATCAACCACTTCCAATGTTTCGTTTACTTTAATGGGTGAGTAGGCGAGTGAAACTGATTTAATAGGTTGTAATTTATTTATAGCTGAACCAATGGTTACCTTGATAGTTCCACGGCTCCAGCTTTCCACTTCAAAAGGTTGGTATTTCAAGTTTTTAAACCCATAGGATTTAAGCAGGTTATAAGCAAATTCTTCGGCTTTTTCCCCGTTGGTGGATCCTGTTAATCTATGACCAATAGTTTCAGTTGCGGTTTTTAATGATTTGTAAGCATTTGAGTTTGCGACAACTTCGGCATTTATTTTATTAAAAGTAGTTGTCCATTCAGGTTTTGATTGGCCAAAAAGTAGATTGCTCGTTAAAATCAAGAATAGACTAAGTGTTAGCGCTATGTTTTTCATATAGGGTCGATTTATCTAACGAATTTATTCAATATTTATGACAATAAGCTAGGCAATATTTTACGCTATAATAAATAGGATTGCGCTGGTTTAAAAGCGTATATTTATGTAATAATTAAATTAAAATTTATGTTTTTAATCATTCTAGGAGTACTGATATTTTTTGCTGCAGGTGCTGTGAAAAATTTGAACCTGCCCATTTCTAGTCGCAGTGGAACGGTGCGTTCAGTTGGAATTGTTATTATAGTGATTGGGGCTTTGTCCTCAAGTGTAAAACAAATTGATGCTGGTGAAATTGGAGTACAATCACTATTTGGAAAAGTACAGGATGAAATATTAACAAGTGGTTTAACGATGGTGCATCCCTTGGTTTCCATTAATACCATTGATGTACGTACACAAAACTATACCATGAGTGGCGTTCATGCTGAAGGAGATTTAGCAG
>Ga0208599_1000285_pt1 | contig 12807 bp, 10 predicted proteins | sample LakMenEpi17Aug12_FD_150706 | JGI IMG/M metagenome (GOLD analysis project Ga0208599, IMG submission 150706) | Freshwater microbial communities from Lake Mendota, WI - 17AUG2012 deep hole epilimnion (SPAdes) | ecosystem: Environmental > Aquatic > Freshwater > Lake > Epilimnion/Euphotic zone ... | reverse complement strand
CTATGAGAAAGTATATAAGAATCCAAAACTCAGAGATGCACGTGGTTATATTATTCCAATTTCACAAACAACTACTGCTACCAATTTTGTAAATATTTTAATTAAGAGTGGTATTCGAGTAGAAAAAGCAACTGCTCATTTTAAAGTTGGCGATAAAGAATATGAAGCAGGTTCGTATGTTGTAAAAACCAATCAAGCCTTTAGACCGCATGTAATTGATATGTTTGAACCACAAGACCATCCCAACGATTTTCAATATCCTGGTGGTCCGCCAGTTAGGCCTTATGATGCGGCAGGCTGGACGCCAGCGTATACTATGGGTTTAGAGTTTGACCGTATACTAGAACCCTTTGATGGACCGTTTGAAACAATCGCTTATGGTGAAGAGCAAAAACATAAAGGTTCATTTACAAAATTAGCAGGTGCTGTTGGTTACACATTTTCTACCAAAGAAAACGCGTGCTTTATTTTAATTAATGATTTATTAAAAGAGGGTATTGAGGTAGAAAAAAATAGCGAATATTTTTATGTAGCTGCTTCAGATAAAGCGACACCCATTTTAGAAAATGCAGCTGCTAAATATGGTGTAAAAATTACAGGTGTACAACAAAAATTAAATATGGGTGCTGTTGGATTAAAGCCGAGTAGAATTGCACTTTGGGATGTGTATGGTGGATCTATGCCATCTGGATGGACAAGATGGATTTTTGAGCAGTATCATTTTCCATTTACTGTGCTATTTGCAAAAGAAATTGACGCAGGTAATTTAAAAAGTAAGTACGATGTTATTTTATTTGTTGGCGGTGCGATTCCAGCGTTTCGTGCAGAAGCTGGATCAAATGCAATGGGTGGCTATGAAGGTAGAGAGCCTAACGAAAAAGAAATTCCTGAAATGTACCACGCACAGCTAGGAAGAATTACAGCCGCGAAATCTATTCCTGCTTTAAAAGAATTTACCGAAGCTGGTGGAACTATTATAACAATTGGTAGCAGTGCTAATTTAGCCTACCATTTTAAATTACCTGTTCGCAATGCACTAGTTGAAATGGTGAATGGTAAAGAGCGAGCATTACCTGGCGAAAAATTTTATATTCCGGGATCTGTGATGCAGGTTGCTGTTAATAATGACCATAAAGCAAACTGGGGTATGAAGCCAACAGCCGATGTATATTTTAGTGCAAGCCCTGTATTTAATTTACTACCCAATGCAACAGCAACTGGTGAAGTAACACCGCTTGCGTGGTTTGCTTCTGATAAAACACTTAGAAGTGGGTGGGCTTTTGGACAATCATACTTACAACAAGCAGTTGCTGCATTTGAAGCAAAAGTGGGTAAAGGAAAACTAATGGTATATGGCCCTGAAATTACATTTAGAGGACAAACACATAGCACGTATAAAATGCTATTTAACCAGCTTTATCTAGAAAAATAATCCGGGTTAAAAGCTATAACGTACACTTGTTATAATATTACTGCCAGATGCTACAATCCCTGATGAATAGGGCCTGTAGCGCTGGTTGGTTATATTTTCCCATCCAAGATTGCATTGAAATTTACCTAGGGTGTAAGTCGCTTTTAAATTAATGGTGTACCAAGATGGTGCATAGGGATTACCATTTTCATCTTTTGCATAAATAGCTGTTTTAGCTTTTTCACTTGGCGCCAAATTTGCACTGTTTATTTGACCATTAAATTGTGTGTTTACTTCAATTGTAAATTGTTTTTTTTGCCACTGAATAGCACTACTACCAAATATAGGAGGTGCATGTCTGAGTGGCACTTGCTCATTTTTTATATCATCTGTTTCATGGCCTTCAATCCAATTTAATTTTGATTGCCATTTAGTATGTTTATTTAAAAACAGTTCCCATCCTAATTGTATGCCCCAAACCTTTGCTTGAGCTACATTTTGAATGGCGTTAACCCGACTTTTTGTGCCATCATACATAATGGAGTCTTGTCCATTAAATGTAAAAGGTCTATTGGTTAATGCATTACGTAGTGAAGTGGTGAAAATTGAAATATAGTAGTTTAGTTTTTCTGGATGATTGTACTGTAAACCTATTTCATAGTTCCATGCATATTCAGATCGCAAATTTGTATTTGGAACTACTACAGTTCCCGGTGCCGATTCAAAAACTTTTCCAATATCATCTATGTTGGGCATTCTAAATCCGGTAGAAATTAATGCATTGAGTTGCAAACGATCACTAGTTTTATAGACGGCGCCTATATTTCCTGTAACACTGTTATTTTGTACATTAGAATGGGTAAATGGGAATTTAAAAAAGGTAGTATCAAAGCTCGCTTTTGTTTGACCCGTGTTGAAGCGTAATCCCCCCGAAAAATTGAATTGATCGTTGATAATTTTTTTATAGCTTGAATATACTGCAAAAGAATTCCAGGTTGCACCATCTGGATAGCGCGTTGCAACGCTAGTTTGGTTCCCGTTGGTGATATTTACATTGGTTGCTGTTGAACCTACCGCATTACCTATCCATTCTGCGCCATAAAAAATTTCTTCTTTATCGTTGAAAGCTTTTGTAAAGTCTAGATTTACTGAGTAAGCATCTACGTTTTCGGTTTGCGTTCTTTGGTTGTTGTTATTTCGTCTACGGTCTATTCTACTTTCTTGGTATTGCTGATAGGCAATCACAATTTTTGCTTCGTTGTATAGGGCAGTATTTTTTTTATGTTGAATGTGTACATTTTGCATCGTCCAAAACTGTGGACCATAATTCCACTCCGCAAAACGTAAATTACCTGAAGTGTACTCGATTAATCTGTCGTAGCGGGGTATATTTCCAGTTTTTGAATAATGATATCCGTACTTTATATCCCAGTGTTCACTTGGTTTATACCTTAATTTAGCGAGTAGATTATTTTGATGATAACCCGTATTTTTTTGTAAGTATGGATTGGCATTTTGTAATACTACATCTTGATTATTGATGCGCTCGATGTATTCTTTGCGCAAATAATTATCTTGACCTCCATTTTTTCCCATTTGTAAATCACTAAATTCACTGCTTGTGAAACTGGTGAGAAAAGTTAATTTTTTTCCAGCAATATTTATATTGGCATGACCCGTTTTTTCATTATTTGCAGATGCATACCTTACAAGCGCATCGCCTAATACAATTGTCTTATTATTTGCGGCTAATTTAGTTTCGAGGGTGTGAAAATCCATAACGCCACCAATGGCATCACTCCCATACATTAATGAACCTGGTCCAAAAATTACTTCAGCGTCTTGTAGTGCTAAAGGATCAAAAGAAATGATATTTTGTAAATTACCACTTCTATAAATGGCATTGTTCATTCTAACACCATCCACTACAATTAATACCCGGTTAGTTGCAAAGCCTCTAATCATAGGGCTTCCACCACCCATTTGGCTTTTTTGTACAAAGACCTCTCCAGTTAATCCAATGGCATCGGCCATGGTTTGCGGGTTTTGTAAACGCTGCTGCTTAAAATTAAATTTAGTAATGCGGTTGGGTACTTCGTTTATTTTTCTTTCCCAACGGTTGTAATAAACACTAACAGGATTTAAATTATTTGTTTTACTTGTTGTGTCTTTACTGATTTGTCCAAATAAAAATGAGATAGGGATAAAAAATAAAATGCCCGCTGCTATAATTTTCTTTTTACGCTTCAAATACTTATTTTTTAAGCCTTATTGCTTTTATTTTTTAATTTTTCATATTCTTTTTCAATTAAAGAATCGTTGTCTCGATAGTATGCATCGATATATTCAAAAACAAATGCGATACCAAGCCCCAAAGTAGGCCATTTGGGCCATGCATAAATCATGTTTTTACCAAACGCAAAATCATTATTACTGAGCCAAATAATCCATAAGAAAACAACAATTGTTAAATACACTAGGCCATTACGTTTTGTGTTGGCTCGTTTTTTAGCCAATTTCCATAGTTGCTCATCTCTTTGTTCCATACCAATAAGTTTATACAAAAATAGGGTTTACGCGTGTTATTGCGTAAACCCTATTATAAAATATTGGTGAGCTATAATTACTTTGGTAATACAACAGCATCCACAACGTGGATTAAACCGTTTGAACCAGTTAAATCTGTAGCAACTACAGTTGATGTAGCACCTTTTTCGTCTGTTAAAATTACTTTACCTTCTTTAATAGAAGCAACTAGGTTGCCACCACTTACAGTTTTTAATGTTACAGATCCGCCACCATCTTTGATAGCTTTTACAACAGCGCCTGCATTAAAACTACCAGCTACAACGTGGTACGTTAAAATTTTAGCTAAGGTTGCTTTGTTTTCTGGTTTTAATAAAAACTCTACAGTACCGGCAGGAAGTTTTGCAAATGCTGCATTTGTTGGAGCAAAAACGGTGAAAGGTCCTGCACTTTGAAGTGTAGCAACTAAGTCTGCAGCTTTAACAGCAGCAACTAAAGTTGAATGATCTTTAGATCCAACAGCGATGTCTACAATTGTAGATTGCGCCTTAACAGTGATGGTGCTAGCAACTATTACAACTAGAGCCAGCATTAAATTTTTGATTTTCATTTTATTGATTTTCAATTATAACGTTTGTTTGAACTAATTGTTCACTTACTTAAACAATTTAACATTATGGTTACTTTACGCATTAAAAAGATTATATTACAGAAGAAACTTAAAATCTATGTTTAAAAAATTTACAAGCGGGGACATTCTATTGTTGGTTGCAGCACTTCTTTCTCTTGTTTTTTCAGAAATCATGTGGTTTACTGGTAATAAAGAACAAGCCTTATTTGTTGGGCTTTGGGTTCCTTCCATTTTATGTTTTGGTATTTTCCTTAAACTAACTAACAAAGAATGATATGACAGACATACTTCCATACTTTGCTGGATTAATTACCATTCTTTTTGGCGTAGGATGTTTTTTAATGCTAACTAAGTATAAAAATATAAAGTAGCACAATGAATAAGTTACTTAGCAAATTACTTGGTGTTTATGATACACTCAGTACCCCTAAAAAATTACATTTTTTTGAGGTTGCTATTTTAAAAGTTTCTATTATTTCATTTGTTGCTCATATTGCCTTTATTTATTTCGAGAACACTTTTAATTTTATTGGACCTAGTAGCCATAGTTATTTAAAAGCAATTTATACTCCGTTTAGTTTTATACTTTATTACGAGGTATTTTTATTGGTTATAATTATTCCAAAATCTATTTCTGAATTTATTGGTAAGCAGTTTGAAATCATTGCCCTCATTACACTTCGTAGCTTTTTCCACGACATAGCAGATATTGATTTTACTGATATTGCTACTATTAATAATCCAAACTTTATTAATATACTCTATGATTTAGGCGCATCTGTAATAATGCTTTTTTCTACGTTGGTTTATAATAAAATGTATAAGAAGCATGGTGTAAGTGATGCTCATGTAGATTTGGATCAGTTTATTAAAATTAAAAAAGTATTATCCGTTATCATGTGCGGCGTACTGGTAGCTTTAAGTTTTATAAGTTTATTTTCTTGGCTCACAGATGTTAGACTGGCCTTTCAAAACAAAACATCATTTCCAAATCCTAACACTGTCTTTTACACCGACTTTTTTACGATCATGATTTTTGTTGATGTGCTCTTACTCATCATTTCATTTATCTATCAATTTTCATTTAATCTTATTTTTAGGAATGCCAGCTTTATTATTACAACGATACTAATTCGTATGTCACTGAGTATGTCTAAGCCCATGAATTATTTAATAATCATTATTGGCTTGGCTTTTTCGATAATAACCTATTTCATCTACTCAAAAATGACGGTCCAAAAGATTAAGGACTAATCTGATTTTACCCCCTTTTCTGCAACAGAACTTTGCATTTTTAGCCAAATCAACTAATTTCACGCGTACAAACAAACATTAGTTAATGGCTAAAATTTTGGTTATTGGTGCAGGGGGTCAATTAGGGACGGAGCTCACAAAAGTACTCGCAAATACCTATGGAAATGAGGCTGTTATAGCCACTGATTTTCAGGAATCTGTAAAAGATAAGTTTGAGTACTGTGCTTTTCAAACCCTCAATGTAATGGATAAGGTGGCGCTTGCCGCCATAGTAGAAAAAGAGGGTGTTACACAGGTATATCATTTAGCAGCTATTTTATCGGCACTTGGTGAAAAAAATCCGGTACATTCTTGGGACTTAAATATGGGTGGCCTACTAAATGTTTTAGAGGTTGCGCGCGAGTATGCTATTGATAAAGTTTTTTGGCCTAGTTCTATTGCCGTTTTTGGCCCCAACTCTCCTAAAGATCAAACACCTCAACAGGCTTTTAAAGATCCTAACACGGTGTATGGCATTTCTAAATTGGCGGGTGAGCACTGGTGCGAATACTATTTTAATAAGTATGGCGTAGATGTGAGAAGCCTCAGGTATGCCGGTTTAATTGGTTACAAGTCTTTACCAGGCGGCGGAACCACAGACTATGCTGTAGATATTTACCATAAAGCCCTAAACGACGAAAAGTTCACTTGCTTTTTAAGTGCCGATACGTATTTGCCAATGATGTATATGGAAGATGCGATACAAGCAACCATTCAATTAATGAATGCCCCTAAAGAAAATATTAAGATTCGTACGAGTTATAATTTATCGGGTATGAGTTTTTCGCCACAGGAAATTTATAAAAGTTTATTGCCTTATTTCCCGAAATTTACAATCGAATACGTATCCGATTTTAGACAACAAATTGCAGACAGTTGGCCCAACAGTATCGATGATAGTGCCGCGCAACATGACTGGAATTGGAAGCCCGCATTTGATTTAAATGCAATGACAGCAGCTATTGTAGACAACTTACCTAGCTATTTTAATTACAACAAGCACAAATAATTTTATGTACGATCAATTCAAACCCTTTTTAGTTAACGAAATAGCATCTATTAAAGAAGCTGGCTTATTTAAGAAAGAAAGAATCATTACATCGGCGCAAGCTGCTCAAATTACGATAGAAGGTGGACAAGAGGTTTTAAATTTTTGTGCCAATAACTATTTAGGATTATCATCTCATCCAAAAGTAATTGAAGCAGCAAAAGCGGCTATTGATTCGCATGGGTTTGGTTTATCATCTGTACGTTTTATTTGTGGTACACAGGATATTCATAAAACATTAGAACAAAAGATTTCTGAATTTTTAGGAACAGAAGATACCATTTTATATGCTGCCGCATTTGATGCTAATGGTGGTGTATTTGAGCCTTTGTTTGGTGAAAAAGATGCGATCATTTCAGATGCACTCAATCATGCTTCCATTATAGATGGCGTAAGACTTACAAAGTCTATGCGCTATAGGTATGAACACAATTCTATGGAAGATTTGGAAGCTAAATTAAAAGAAGCGGTGGCTGCCGGTGCTGTTCAAAAAATAATTGTAACCGATGGTGCATTTTCTATGGATGGTACCATTGCCCAACTAGATAAGATTGTTGAATTGGCGGAAAAGTATGAAGCCTTGGTCATGACAGACGAATGCCATTCTACTGGATTTTTAGGAAAAACAGGAAGAGGGGTGCATGAGCTAAAAGGAGTGATGGGTAGAGTAGATATTATTACCGGCACATTAGGTAAAGCATTGGGTGGCGCATCTGGTGGTTTTACATCAGGAAAAAAAGAAATCATTGAAATATTAAGACAACGCTCAAGACCTTATTTATTTTCAAATACGCTAGCGCCCTCTATTACAGGGGCTTCTATTGCGGTATTTGATTTGTTGTCGCAAACCACCGAGCTACGTGATACCCTGGAAGCCAATACACAATATTTTAGAGCAAAAATTACGGCCGCAGGTTTTGATATTAAACCAGGCACACATCCCATTGTGCCAATTATGTTGTACGACGCAGTAGTGTCTCAAAAAATGGCCGAAAAATTATTGGAAAAAGGAATTTATGTGATTGGTTTTTATTACCCTGTTGTTGCAAAAGGTCAGGCCAGAATTCGGGTTCAAATTTCTGCGGCACATACCACCGCTCAGTTAGATCAGGCCATCGAAGCCTTTACAGCCGTGGGTAAAGAATTGGGGGTCATTTAAACCGTACATATCATCCATAAAAAACCCGCTTGTTTGAGGTTTTTTTGCCGTTTATATATATTAACTTAGGCCATAATTGGTTTATATTATTTTGCATTCAATAAGTCTTTCAAATCAACTACTATATTTTAAATTTTTAAACTCAACATTATGAAAAAAGTGTTTCTTTTAATGGCTGTCCTTGTATCAGCTGTTTTTACCGTAAGTGCACAATCTGCAGATGATATCATTGCAAAGTATATTACCGCTATTGGTGGCGCCGAAAAATGGTCTAAAGTTCAATCCATCAAAATTGAAGGACAAATTGAAATGCAAGGGATTGCGATTCCATTTGTGATGCAAGGCCTTCAAATGAAAGGTGCTCGTGTAGATGCAGAGTTTCAGGGCAACAAAATCATTGATATTACAACCCCTTCAAAAGGTTGGTCTCAAAATCCATTTGGCGGTAAGGCTACTTTAAGCCCAATCACAGATGACGAATTAAAACAAAAATTAGATGATTTAGATATCCAAGATGCGTTTATTGATTATAAATCAAAAGGTTCTGTTGTTGAATTTTTAGGAAAAGATGAAGAAGATGGTAATGAGTATCATAAAATTAAGATGACCACTAAAAACGGCAATGACAAAACTTATTTCTTTGATATTCAAACCAATTTAATTTATAAAATAGAGTCTGTTGTAAAGCAACAAGGACAAGAAGTAAAGTCTGCTGTTAAATATTTGGATTATCAAACACTTGATTTTGGTATTAAAATGGCTTTCAAGCAAGATCAGGGTCAAATGATGATGGTCAATAAAAAAATCATTGTTAACCCTACTATTGATGCAGCTATTTTTAATGGCGGTAACTAATTTATTATTTAATTGACCTCACACTTTTTTTATGCAAAAGAAAATATTTTTTTCTGGAATCTTTTTGTTGTTTGTTCTTTTAACAAGTGCACAAACCACTATTAATTCCTCTTATTTTCAGGTAATGGCTGCAAGGTCTTTAGGCCCTTCTACCATGAGTGGAAGAATAACGTCTATTGATGGTATTACCGCCGATGGTCAATTAAATTTATATGTTGGAACTGCAGGTGGCGGCATCTGGAAAAGTCAAAATGGAGGACTTAGCTTTAAGCCTTTGTTTGATAAATATTGTCAATCTATTGGCGCACTCGCTATTGAGCCAGGTAATGCAAAAGTTGTTTATGCAGGTACCGGTGAAAGCAATATGAGAAATTCTGTCTCTTATGGTGATGGACTTTACAAAACAACCGATGGTGGAAACAACTGGCAAAAAATTGGTCTAGAAGGAACAGAGCGCATCAGCAAAATTATTGTTGATCCTACCGATAAAAAAACAGTGTATGTTTCGGCGCCTGGCCCACTCTGGAATAATTCTGCAAATAGAGGGTTGTATAAAACCACAGACGGTGGTAAATCATGGGCAAAAATATTATACGTTAACGAAGAAACTGGTTGCGCAGATATTGCGATGCATCCAACAAAGCCAAATGTTATCTATGCATCTATGTGGCAGTTTAGAAGAAAAGCGTATGCATTTAGTTCTGGTGGTCCGGGTAGTGGTTTGTTTAAATCTTTGGATGGAGGAAAAACTTGGAATAAACTTTCGAAAGGATTACCTGCTGGTGAATTTGGTAGAATTGTAATTACCATTAATCCTTCTAAACCTTCAGAGCTAATGGCAATTGTTGAGGCAAAAGAATCTGGAATTTTTGTTTCTGAAGATGAAGGGGAATCTTGGAAAAAGTTACCTACCAACGAAAACTTAACGGCGCGTCCGTTTTATTTTAGCACGCTTGTATACGATCCAAAAGATCCAAAGCGAGTATATCGTCCAGCCTATGACTTTCAATTTTCAACGGATGGAGGAAACTCATGGAGTGGCGCGTTTACGGGAGGTGTTCCTCCGCACGCAGATCATCATGCATTGTGGATCAATCCATCTAACCCTGATATGATGTTTTTAGGTACGGATGGTGGTATTTATATGAGTACAAATCGTGGTACTGCTTGGAGTTTTTTAAATAATCTTCCGGTTGGTCAATTTTATCATGTATCTACTGATAATCAAACGCCTTACAATGTTTATGGCGGATTACAAGACAATAATAGTTGGATGGCTCCTAGCTCGGCACCAGGTGGTGTTACTGCCGTTGATTGGAGATGGATTAATGGTGGCGATGGATTTTGGGTACAACCAAGTTTATTAAATTCAAAAGTTATTTTTTCTGAATCACAAGGCGGTGAAATTTCTAAAGTAGATTTAACCACGGGCCTATCATATGGCATACGTCCTAAAAAATTAGAAGGTGACGACGAGCACCGTTGGAATTGGAACACGCCGATTGTAATGGGTGCTTCAAAGAAAAAGAATGCTGCTGGAAAGCCGGTTTATAATTTATATACGGCTGCTCAATATTTATTTAAGTCTACAGATGATGGTAAAAACTGGGAAAGAATTTCTCCAGATTTAACAACCAACGACCCTAATAAAATTAATCAAGCCGAAAAAAATACGGGAAGCATTACGGGTGATAATACAAGTGCCGAAAATCATTGTACTATTTTTACCCTTGTGCAAGATCCTAAAAATGAAAATGTTATTTGGGTCGGAACCGATGATGGTAACTTGCAATTAACAACCGATGGCGGTAAAACTTGGCAAAACAAAGCCCCTGCTATTTGGAAAACAGGTGTTCCAGAAAAAACTTGGATTAGCAGTATTGAAATTTCTTCTTTGGATTCAAAAAGGATTTATGTGACGCTTGATAACCATATGTATGGCGATATGAATACCTATGTGGTGATGAGCGCTGATGGTGGTATAACATGGAAGAAATTTAGTTCATCAGAATTTACAGGATTTGCACATATCATTAGAGAAGATATTGTAAATGAAAAGCTGTTATTTTTAGGAACAGAAATGGGTTTATTTATTTCTTTGGATGGCGGTAATAACTGGATGCGTAGTAAGTATCAAAACATGCCTTGGTATAATTTAGTGCGCGATATCAAAATTCAACCACAAACCAATGATTTAGTAATTGGATCGCACGGAAGAGGCATTTATATTATTGATAATATTGAGCCTCTGCGCGAACTTGTAAAATCGGATGTTAACCAACCGGTTAAATTTTACCCAGTTCAAAATTTCAAATACGCATACACACCACAATTTCCATTGCCTGCCGATAATTTAACAGGTTGGAATGGCGGTAGTAATGCAGTAGCGCCTACTTTTTATTATTATTTAAAAGAACGTAGCAATACCGGTGTTAAAATTGAAATTTATGATGCTTCCAATAAAAAGATCAAGGATATTAATGGATCAAGTTCAAAGGGATTAAACCGTGTTTATTGGGATTTAACCATTAATGCACCAAAGGTTGCTCAAGGTGGCTATATTGCTCAGTCAACTGTTTTATTTTCTTCGGTGATTGGACCAAAGGTTGATATTGGAACTTACAAAGTAGTACTCAAAACAGATGGTAAAGAGTATGTTCAAAATATTTTGATAGAAGCCAATCCTGCAAAAGGCTTAAGTGCACAAACGGTTGGTTTATTGCACAAGCAAAGCATGCGTTTATATCAGTTACATGAGCGTTTACATACACTAATAGATTCTTTAGATAAAACGGTAAAGACGATTTCGTTAGGAGACACTACGGCTACATCTGTTAAAGAAAAGTTGAGTAAGTTGGACTTATTTAAAAGAGAGATTGTAGAACTCAATAGAAAATCAATTTTCTTTGATGAGTTTAAATACCGTAGACGCGTTAGTGATTTATATGTAAGTGTTGCTAATGGACTTGAGCCACTTTCTCCTATTCAAGAAAAAGGAATCGCTGTTTTAGAAGATCAGTTTTTAGTTTTCCAAAAACGCTTTTTTGACTTGATTAAATAGTGATTGTGGGGCACCTATTAACTTTTAACAGTGGTTTGTAAGCTGTTACGGGGTTTTATTGTGGTATGATTAAACATTAAAATATAAATTAGCGCTGTTCAATTAAATTTAGGCTCTAAAATTTATTGATGGCTATTATTGTTTTTTTGTTGCTTCATTGGTACCTATCCCTTTTTGGTCAAACATTTTATTTGCACCGTTATTCGGCACATAAAATGTTTACCATGTCTAAGTTTTGGGAGAAGTTCTGGTACATGTATACTTGGATAACGCAAGGAACCTCTTATTTAAATGCCCGTGCTTACGCGATACTGCACCGAATGCATCATGCATATAGTGATACGGAACTTGATCCCCACACGCCGCATTTTTTTAAGGAAGCGTTCACTATGATGATGCACACAAGAAAAATTTACAATGGTGTGCACACAGGTACCATTCAGGTAGAGGCTAAGTTTGATAAAAACTTTCCGGTGTATCCCATAATTGATAAAATAGCAGACCATAACATTACTAGATTATTTTTTGCAGGATTGTACATTACGTTTTATGCCTTTTTTGCAACGGAGTGGTGGATGTTTTTGCTACTCCCTATTCATTTTTTAATTGGTCCTATACAAGGAGCTATTGTAAATTGGGCTGGACATAAATACGGCTACAGAAATTTTCCAGACGAAAAAGACCAGTCTAAAAACACTTTAATCATTGATTTTTTAATGCTAGGCGAACTGTTCCAAAACAACCATCATCATGCTGGAGCCCGTCCTAATTTTGCTGCTAAATGGTGGGAATTTGACCCTGTTTATCCTGTAATCAAGCTATT
>Ga0208599_1000279_pt1 | contig 12992 bp, 12 predicted proteins | sample LakMenEpi17Aug12_FD_150706 | JGI IMG/M metagenome (GOLD analysis project Ga0208599, IMG submission 150706) | Freshwater microbial communities from Lake Mendota, WI - 17AUG2012 deep hole epilimnion (SPAdes) | ecosystem: Environmental > Aquatic > Freshwater > Lake > Epilimnion/Euphotic zone ... | reverse complement strand
CTTTAAAACTGATAGTAGTATAAGTAATACTACTAGCAATAGTATTCGTAATTTATATGATATGTCTTTAAATAATAATACTTTATTTATTGGTCTATTTATTGTTATTATTGTTACTATTGTAATTGCATATTTATTATATACATATATTGGTAGTCAGTTATTTGCAAAAATTAAAAGTGTTGTTAGTGATACAAAAGTACCTGTAATGGGAACTAAATTATCTAAATTTAATGCCGAATTAGCTAAAAATGCTAATGGTAGTCGCAAAAGTTTCTCATTCTGGATTTATATTAATGATATGACTAAATATAAAGGACAATATCAAACAATTGCTGCTGTTAGCAGTGACGGTGATAATAAATATAATATTGAAAGTTGTTCTCCTTATATATTTTTAGATAAAAATAATAATACTTTATTTATTCGCTTTACAAAATTAGATAATAAAGAATATAATACTTCAATTAAACAGATTAATTCACCATTAGATTTACATAAATTTATGACGTCAGGTATATCAATTGATTATATTCCAATTCAAAGATGGGTTCATATAGCAGTTGTATGTAATTCAAATACTTTTAAAACAACTTTATATGCATATGTAGATGGGGATCTTGTTAAAACATTATCAGATAATGAACCATTCGCATTAGCTGGTTATACAGATAATTATAATAATAATGATAGTTGTACAACTTCAACTTCAACTTCAATATGTAAAAAAGATGAAAAAGCTAATTTACAAAATCTTAATTTAAATATGACAGGTTATTTATATGTTGGTAATATTAGAGATTATTCTGATGGTATTGGTCCTGGATTTTATGGATTATTATCATCTTTTTCATCATATAATTATGAATTAAATCAACAAGATATTTATAATATTTATAATGAAGGTCCTATAACAGGATTTTTAGCTAAATTAGGATTATCTTCATATGGTGTTCGCAGTCCTGTATATAAATTATAATATATATTTAAATTAGATATGATAAATACTATAATTCAAATTATATTATCTATATTTTTAATTTCTATAATGGCATTTATTAGTTATTCCATTTATAATAGAGAATTTATTAATAGTATTTTTTTATCTAATACTAATAAAAAAATAACTAAAATATTTACAGGTATTGCAGATTATACTGCTATTAAAAATATTGAAATTGAAACTTATGATAAAAATGATTTTTCATATTTAGATATTAATCCTTCTATTAATCAAAATGGTGGTGCAGAATATTCATATAATTTTTGGCTATTTTTTAGAACAAATAGAACAAATGAAAATGATAATAATATTAGAACAAACTGGAGTGATACTTTAAGTACTAATTATAATACTGTTTCTGCTCATTCATCAACATTAATAGTAAAAAGCGATCAATATATAATTTTATTCTATAAAGGTGAATCATTACCAATAATAACAAATAATAAAAATAATTATGATTGTAATACAAAAAATGAACTTTATGATTATCCAATTTTAGTAAAAAATCCATTAATTAAAATTAAAAATGATGCAACTGAAATTATTGTTGAATTTAATAATATTAATCATCCAGAAACATATAATTCAATTGGAGGTAATAATATTGACTGTTCAAATCCTGATTATTATAAAATACGAAATCATAATAAATTTGGAATTAAAGATATAGATCCAAAATATAAAGAAAAATTTAATATGATAACAGTAGTATTTCAAGAACAACATAAATCTGATAATATATTTAATAATAATAAATCAAATTGTAAAGTTTATTTTAATGGAGAATTAAAAGCAGATAAATTATCAAATACTAATTCAATTGAAAATGAACAAATTAATAATTTTAAATCAAGAGTAATGAAAAGTAATTTAAGTAAATTACATATTAATCCAACAACAATAAATGGAAATATTACAGAACATACATTAAATGATAATATTACTAAAATAGCTCCATTACAAATGTCAGATTTAACTTATTATAATTATGCTCTAACTAATGCCGAAATTAAAAGATTATATAATAGTGGATTTAATAAATATGATGCATCTTTTAAGAAAAGAATATCAATAAGTTATGAAAAAGGTTTTAATAATAATAATGCTCTTGTAAATGCAATATAAAAAATAAAATAATAATAATAATAATAATAAATGGGAGGAGGACTTTTACAATTAACTTTAGAAGGTCAAATGAATATACCTTTATTTTATAATCCTCAAATAAGTTTTTTTAATTATGCATATAAAAAACATACTAATTTTGCTATAGAAAATATAACACAAAATTTTACAAATAAAAGTGAAACTATAACTAATATGCATTTAACAGAAAATATTGTAGAATTAGAAAAAAATCCAAATGTTGATTTATTATCAAATCTTTATTTAATAGTTAAATTACCAAATATATATTCAAATGATATACTTAAATTTAAATGGGTAGAAAATATAGGTTCTTTAATTATTAAAAATGCATATATTTGGATTGATGATAAACAAATTGATCATATTACAGGTGAGTGGATAGTAGTATGGAATGAATTATCAACACCTGTTAAAGATGGATTCAATAATATGACAGGTAATATACCAGAATTATTAAATCCACGCAAAAAAGAAACTATTATAAGAATTAAAAATAATATAATTAGCGAATTCGACTATCCGTCATCTGATGAAAATAATCCATCAATAAAAGAACGTTTTATAACTGTACCCTTACCTTTTTGGTTTAGTAAAAATCAAAGTTTAGCATTACCTATATTAAAATTTTGCTCAAGACATAAAATTACATTAAAATTTCAATTTGAAAATATTGAAAAATTATATACTGTTTATTCTGATATTTATAATATGAATATTAGTCCTGAATATTATAATGAATTACCAAATAATAACAAAATTTCTTTTAAAAATTTTATTAAAGAAGATAAATTTGTTGCACATGTTGATGCAACATTTATTGTTTTAGATTGTTATGAAAGACAACTAATATTAAATAAAGCAACAACCGAATATTTAATTGAAAATATTTCAATTAAAGAGACATCATTTAATTCAGGTGGTAATGATTCAATTAGAATTATTGATGCAAACTCACAATTAATGGTTAAAGAAATAATATGGACTTTAAATAGAACTGATAGTATCAGTAAATATAATGATATATTAAATTATACATATTCAATACCTAAAAATAATGAAAATAGTATAATGAAAACAGCAACAATATTATGGGGTAGAAATTCAAAATCATCTAGAATTGAAGAAAAAGATGCATATTTTTATAATAATATTCAACCTTATCAACATCATAGTATAATACCAAGACAAGGGATATATTGTTATTCATTCTCATTATTTCCTGAAAAATGGTTTCCATCTGGATGTTATAACTCTTCCAAAATTGAAACACAATTAATAATAAAATTAAATAATTATATACCATCACTTATTGATGATATATATATGAAAAAATTTAATAAAAATTATAAAATGTCAGATAATAATAATGATATAACTATTAAAATATATATTGTTCAATATAATATATTAATGATAACATCTGGTGAAGTTGGATTGAGATTTACAAATTAAATATTTTTTTAATTATTTTTATATAGAAGAATGGATATTACATTATTTATTATTATAGTAATAGTTATTGTATTTATTTATTATTTAATTAATACAATAAAAGATTTACAAATTGAAATCAAAAATATGTCAATGAGTTGTAATAAAAATTCAACTGATAATATAAAACCTTTAGAAACAATGGAAGTTAAAATGAAAAATGACTTTATATTATTATTAGATCATCTTAAAAATTATTTTATTTAAGAATAATTTCAAATTATAATTAATATGCCTCGTAAAAAAACTGTTCAGGATACATCAACAATAAAAAAAACTACAAAAAAAAATATTATTGATTCGATGATTAGAACAACAACTGAAAGTGATGATATTATTATTCAATTACCATTATCGCAATCAAAAATAAATACTATAATTAATAATAATGATAATCAAGATATTAAAATATTAGTTCCAACACCATATGAATCAAATTCATATTTTATGAATGATGCAGAAAATATTTCACAAGATACAAATATTGAATATCAAAAAACATATTCTAATAATAATAATTCACATTGTTTTTGGTGTTGTCATTCAATTGATAATGTTGTATATAGTATGCCATATAATTATGATATTATAAATGATAGTTATTTTGTATTTGGTTCATTTTGCTCATTACAATGTGCAAATGCTTATAATTTTTCTGTTCATGGTAGCAGCGATAAAGTTTGGGAAATAAATAGTTGGATACAAATGTTAGGTAAAAGATATGGATTTACAAATACAATTAGACCAGCACCATCTAAATATTTATTAAAAATGTTTGGTGGTAATTTAACAATTGATGAATTCAGAGAAGCACATATTAAATCTGATAAAACTTATGTTTTAAATATACCACCTATGATTTCTATTAATAGTAGTTCTGAAATATTAAATACATCGTATTTAGCTAAAATGTCAGAAAATAAAAAAAAGAAAATTTAAATATATATAAAAAAATGATTTAAATGTTTAAATCATTTATATATTTGATAATGGAAGAAGATAAAATTTATTTCACTAATTATAAAGTTAGCACAATAACTTGTAATGCCGATTTAGCTGTTTATCTAAATTTAGATATTTTATATGAAAATTTTGAATTAAATGATAAATTTATATGGATATATTATCCTAAAATTACTGATAAAATAAATACTAGAGGTTTTTATCCAAAGAAAAAACGAACATCTAAAAAAGATAGCGTCAAAAAAAATTTATTTGATAATCAAGTTACAACATTATTTAAAATAAATGATAATTATTATCCAAATTTAAAAATATTTAAAAATGGTAATATTCAAATTACAGGAATTAAAGATCAAACAATTGTTAAAGATATTATTGAATTAATTATAACTCAAATTAAAAAAATATATGAAATTATACCAGAAATAATTGTTAATAATAATATTGAAATTATCGGATTTAATAAATTTGTTATAAGAATGATTAATACTGATTTTAAATCATATTTAAATAATACTTTAGAAGCTAAATTTTTAATTAGACGCAAAATTTTACATAAAATATTAATCAGTGAAACATATAATAATAAATGTAGTTTTGAACCAGGTAGATATCATGGAGTTAAATTAGAATATTTCTGGAATTCTAATAAAGAAAAATTAGATGGTATTTGTGTATGTGCTAAACATTGTTTCGGTAAAGGCACTGGACACGGTGAAAATAATTGTAAAAAAATTACAATTGCTATATTTGAAAGTGGTAGTGTATTAATTACTGGTGGAATATCATTTGAACAAATTGATGAAGCTTATAAATATATTACAAATATTTTAAATATTCATAAAAATGAAATACAAAAATCAGATTTAAATTTATTATTAATTTAATATTAAATCTATTTTTTCTATTATATTATCAAATCCATAAATAGTTTCTAAATTATAATACATACTATATTCTTCATTCTGATAAATTATTTTTATTTTTATTATTTTATCATTCTTTTGTAATGAACGATTACATATTAATATATCATCATTATTATCATAATAATCATCATATAAATCTAATATTTCAAAATTAATTGTATTTCTTTTTTTGAGAATATAACAATCAATATATTCTATATTTTTATAATTGAATAATTCAAATAATTCTAATTGTATATCTATTTCATCGGTAATTATAATATCATTATAATTTAATGTAATCATATCTCCATTTTCTATTAATTTTAAATTATGATTTATACCTTGAATATTAATAACATAACTATAAATATCACCGTCATTCGTATAATCAATATTTAATGATACAATCTTAGAATTATTTTTTATAAATAATTGAATATCTGTCAGTTCCATTATTTGAATTATTTGTTTTTATATAATAAATTAATGTCAATTTTTTTATATAAAAATTTAATATCTATTTAAAAATAATATGAATAGATCCATATATTTTTCTATATTATCAATTAGCAATAATATCATTTTAAATTATTATTTATTTTGGTATATGATTTTTCCAAATTATTATAAAGATACTATAATATCTCTTAAAAAAAAATCAGATATTTATCATAATAAAATGCTTTTTTTATCTTTTACTGATGATATATATAATAAATATAATATTGATCTAATTGATATACAACAAAATATTATAAATTATTTTAATAATATTACTAATGATAATGATAATGATAATATTAGTATAATGAGTGATATGAGTGATATTAGTAATATTAGTGATATTAGTAATATTAGTAATATTAGTGATATTAGTAATATTAGTAATATTAGTGATATTAGTAATTAATTATTGTATTACATAAACCTAATTTTTTACATTCATTTGAATTAATTATTGTAAATTTATTTTTAATATTATCAATATTTTCTTGTGTCATTTTTGTATTTTCTTTTAATATATTATCAATAATATTAAATAATAATTCTGTATTTTTTATATTATCACTTAATAATAAACTTGATTTATCATAAAAATTTAATATATTACCAATTATATATGCATAATCAAACATAAATATATGATCACAATATAACATTGGTAATAAATCATCAATACTTATTGGACCGTCTATAATTGCATAAACTGGTGATTTTATATTTAATATTCTTGGTATAAAATTTAATGTTTCAAAAAATGTTGTTAATAATGTATCATCTTCTAATGCTTTATTTTTAGTACATATTTCTTGTTTAGCTTTTAATATAATTGGTGCTAAATTCTCTTCAAATAATATTTTATCTAATTCTTTAATTGAATTATTACAAGATATATATATAATATTATTATTAATATTAAGTATATCTTGAATATTAATATTTTTATTTAATTGTTTTTTTTGCTTTTTTATTGTTATTATTCTATCAACAATCCCTTTTTTTAAACAAAAATTTGCATCTAATAATAAATCGTGCTGCAATAATTCATTTAATTCATCTTCTTTAAATTTAGTTTTATTTTTGTACATTTCAATTATTTTTGCAAAATATAAATCATATTCTTTCAATATATTTTTAAAATCTTTTACCTTTTTTTTACCTTTAAATGATATTGAATATCCATGCATTAAACAAAAACCATAATTGTTTATTAATCTATAATGACTATTTATTGATAAAAATGTTGCTGCTGAACAACTATAATTATCAATAATAGTTGCAATAGGTATCATACTTGTTGCAAATATACCTAATAATCTCATACCTGCTATAACAGAACCACCATATGAAGATATATGTATTAATATTGGTTTAGGTTTTAAAACAGCTCCTCCAGTTGTGGTTATATCTTTATGAGCTTCTTTAATACTATTAATTAATTCATTAACTGCACATTCAGTTACTTTTTTATTAAAATAAATATGAGTTAATTTATTACTAAAAAAATCAGAATCAGACATTTTCTCAAAAACGCTAATGTCAATATTACTATTTAATACCATCTATTTATTATAATTAAAAATAAATTATCATAAATTAAACTAATAGTAGTTTTATATTTATTATCATCATATAGATATGTATTTATCATTAATTTATAATATTCATATGGATTTTTATTCATTATACTCATAATTATTAAATAACTAATAATTAAATAAATACTAACATAAATATCATCTAAATTAAATCTTAATGGATATTTAATTATCAATAATATTGGAATAACTTTTATTAAAACATTTATTAAAAAAAATTTAATTAAATTATATTTTGAAGTTTTATTTATAATTAAATAAATAAATTCAAATAATGTAAATATATAACCTATTAATAATAAAAATAACGGATTATATTTCGTTAATCCTAAATAAAATACTATAAACCAAATAAATATCCAATATGAAAATATTTCAATCATAGTATTTAAAGATATATCTATATATATGATTTCTAATAATATTAATGTTATTTATATCACAAGAAAAAGATATTAATGAAGAATTAAATATTAATGATTTAATATCTTTCTATTCAACTGAAAATAAAATTGAAAAAACATCTGATATTATTAATATTATTTCAAATAATGTTAAAATCAATGATAATTGTATGATAATATTACCATATGATATTAATTTATATAATAAAGAAAATAATGACTATATTCATATTAGAGAATTATTATTAAAAATTTGTGATATTAAAGATATTATTTATTTACCAATTGGAATTTTTAACACAGATACAAAATTATGTATTTTACATTTTAGTAAAAAAAGAGATGAAAAATTTATTTTTACAAATAATAAAATAACAAAAATTCATCAAACTAATAATATTAATTTTTATGATTATAATTATTTTAATAATACAAAACAATTATTAATTAATGTTTCAATTAATAAAATAATTAATAATAAATATTCATTTAATTATATTGATTATATTCAAGAAAAAGCATTATTCACAAAAGATATATTAATTTCTAAAACTATTAATGATATTGCTTTAATTCAATATGGTAATAAATATGAAAATAAAGATGAAAATAAAGATGAAAATAGAAAATATAATATTTATGGCAATAAAAATATAAATAAAAAAACTAATATTTATAATAGAGAAGGTTTTAATATTATTATAAATAAATATGAAATAAAATTAACAGATGAAAAGTTATTTTTAAATAATTATGGTATATCAATTAAATCTAAATCAGATTTAATTTTACATAAATATTTAGGTTATTATTTATTTTATAATTATAAAAATATAAATTTAAAAACAATAAATTCTTTTGAAATATCTATACCATCTTTAGAAATTCAAGAAGAAATAATTAAATATTTAGATAATATTCATAGTACTATATCTAAATTAAAAGATGAAATAATAGAATTAAATAATCAATCTATTTATTTTATGAAAAAGATTTAAAGAATTAAATCAATATTATTATTATAAAATAATAAACACAGATGTCAAAAGAAGATAATGTAGGTATTGGCATTGATCTCGGAACAACTACTAGCTGTGTTGCTGTATGGATTGGTGATCGCGTTGAAGTTTTACCCGACCATCAAACAGGATCACGTATTATTCCATCTTATGTAACTTTTACAGATGATGAAAAATTAGTAGGTGATGCATCAAAAAATGTTTCAACAATGTATCCTAAAACTACTATTCATGATATTAAACGTCTTATTGGACGTAAATATGATGATAGTTATGTTCAATCAGATAAAAAACTATGGGCTTTTGATGTTGAATCAGACTCAAATAATAAACCTGTTGTAGTAGTTGATTATAAAAATGAGAAAAAGAAACTTTATGCAGAAGAAATTTCTGCAATGGTTCTTTCAAGACTAAAAGAAACTGCTGAAGCTTATCTTGGACATCCAGTTAAAAAAGCAGTTGTAACTGTACCTGCTTATTTTAATGATAGTCAAAGACAAGCAACAAAAGATGCTTGCACTATTAGTGGCATGGAATGTCTAAGAATTATTAATGAACCAACTGCAGCAGCTATTGCTTATGGTCTAGATAAAATTGCTGAAAATAATAAAGAAAAAACTATTCTTATTTTTGATGAAGGTGGTGGCACTCATGATCTTTCAATCCTAAGTATTGATGGTGGTATTTTTGAAGTTAAAGCAACTGCTGGTGATACTCATTTAGGAGGTTCTGATATTGATAATATTATTGTTGATTATCTATGTGCAGATATTAAAAGAAAACATAATAAAGATGTTAAAGAAAATCCTAAAGCTCTTAAACGTCTTAATATTGCAGCTGAAAAAGCAAAGAAAAATCTTTCAACAACTACAACAGTACCAATTGAAATTGACTCTCTAATTGATGGTATTGATTATACAACAACTATTAGTCGTGCTAAATTTGAACAACTAGCTGAAGGGTTCTTTAATAAATCACTAGAACCTCTTAATAGAGTTCTTCAAGATGCTAAAATCTCTAAAAATGATGTTGATGAAATTGTTCTTGTTGGTGGAACAACTCGCATTCCTAAAATTCAAGAACTTCTAAGTAATTATTTTAATGGAAAACAACTTAATAAATCTCTAAATCCTGATGAAGCCGTTGCAATTGGTGCAGCAATTCAATGTGCTATTCTAACTGGTCAAGGAAGTTCAAGAACTAATGAACTTCTTCTACTAGATGTTGCACCTCTTTCACTAGGAATTGAAACAAGTGGAGGAGTAATGACTAAAATTATTGAAAGAAATACAACTATCCCAACTAAAAAATCACAAACTTTTTCAACTTATTCAGATAATCAACCAGGTGTTGATATTAAAATTTATGAAGGAGAAAGAGGTTTTGTAAAAGATAATAATCTTCTAGGTTCTTTTAATCTAAGTGGAATTCCACCAATGCCTCGAGGACAACCTAAAATTGTTATTGATCTTTCAATTGATGTTAATGGCATTCTTGAAGTTTCTGCAAAAGAAGAAAGTACAGGTAAAACTAATAATATTAAAATTACTAATGATAAAGGACGACTTTCAAAAGAACAAATTGAAGAAATGGTTAAAAATGCTGAAAAATATAAAGATGAAGATGAAAAAAATAAACAACTTATCGAAGCTAAAAATGAACTTGAAAATTATCTTTATAATACTAAGCAAAGTTTAGCAACTAAAGCCGAAGGAGCACCTGAAAATTTTGATGAAATCAAAGCTGAAATTGATCCAATTGTTGAAGAAGGTCTTAAATGGTTCGAAGAAAATCCAAAACTTACAATTGAAGATTATAAGAATAAACAAAAAGAATATGAAGATAAAATTAAACCTCTAATCACTAAACTTTATGGAGCTGTTCCACCAATGGGACCAGGTGGAGTAATGCCTGAAGGTATGACATCTGGTATGGGACCTCCTCCATTTGCAACTTCACCACCAGAAGGAGATAAATCAGATATTAATGATTTAGATTAAAATAATTGAAGTTATTTTTTTTAGCAATAATAATTATTTCATTATTATTTCTTAAATTTTCTGATAAATATTCAATAACATCACCATCTTTATTAACAGCTTTTAAAGCTAAATCATAATTATCTTTTAATTCTTTATTTGCATAATAAATAGATGCTGGATATATATCTATCATTTTATCTATGAAATCTATATCAGATTTTAATTCATTTGATGCATATTTAATTAATGTTTCATCTTTTTTACAAATTGATAATATTAATTCTTTATTATTTTTATAATTATAATTTAAATATTTAATTATAATTGGCATTTTCTCTAAAAATTTAATTGTTATTTCATCAGTTAATAATAATTTCTTAATATTGATAATATTAAAATAGTTTGGTTTAATTATTTTAACAATTTTATCAATTTTATCTATATCATTAATAAATCTATTTTTAAATAATTGAATACTTTTATAATTTATATTTTTATCAAAATATTTATCAATTAAATATAAATCATATATATGTTTAATAATATCCATATTATTAAATTTTTTCATCAATATCATTAATATAAAATTATTATCCATCTTCAATTATTATTATATATCAAATCTTTAATTTAAATTATCAAAGATAATACAATTTACACTTACATTTGATTGTATTGATACAACTGATAAATGATTATAATTATCTGTTCTTAATAAGAATAAATAATTTAATGGTATCTTATCCAAATTAAAATTTTCAGGTGTTCCTGATGCACATATATTTATTCCTGCCATTTCACCTGGTACTAAACTAAGTTCTGTTTTATTTGACATATAAACATTATAATTAAATACTCTAGGTAAATTATTTGATAATAAATTAAAATAACCATTTGCTATAAAACAATTAATATTAAATATTCGATATATTGAACCATTATCTGATAAAATAGAGTTTTTAGTATATTTAGTTAAATTTATATCAAATTTATAATAATTTGTTCCATTAAATGTTATAAGTTTTGAACAAGTAATTTGAAATATATTCTTTTTTTGTATATTTGGTAATATAGTTGATGGTAAATATTTAGGTATTAATTCAACTTTTTCTCTCCCAAATAATTTAAATTCAGTAAAATTTAAAGTATTTGCTGTACTTATACCTCCTATTATTTTATTAACAACAATACCAAAATATTGATATTCAGTTGTTTGATTAATAACTGTCTTTTCATAATAATTTGAAATATCTGGATAATCAGTTATAGTTAAAGCAGTAGTAGATGATGCTTCTGTTATTTCTATCCAATTACTATTATCTGATGAACCATAAAACCTCCATAATGATGGTGCTCTTTCTTTAAATCCAATTCTAGAATATATTTGAAATCTAGTTAATTTAATTGCTACAGGTAATTTAATTACTAAAAATTCACCAAAATAATCAGTTATAATATTATCCTTTATAATATAATTATTATTTTCAGAAGTTATATAATTTCCAGTTGAACTATCATATTTAAAATTCTGATACTGAGAACCTGTTTCATCTGTTATATAATTGAATAATTCTTTTTTTGTTGCATTAGATTGTTTTAAAAATCTTATTATAACTATACCTGATCCACCTGCTGCGCCATTACCTATGCCATTTCCAAATGCTCCACCTCCACCTCCACCTGTGTTTGCTGCTCCTAATGTTGGTTGTCTTAGACCTGTTTCACCACCAGGTAATCCACCAACACCACCACCTCCTTTACCACCACCACCTAAACCACCATTTCTTTGTAAATAATAATCACTACCACCACCACCACCACCACAATAATATATATTTTCTCCTGTAATATTATATTGAATACCTATACCACCATCACCAGTTATAGTATTTCCACCCATTCCACCTCCACCTCCACTTGTTGGATAAGTATTTACTGTTGTAAAATTACCACCATTAAACCCTTGAG
>Ga0208599_1000273_pt1 | contig 13237 bp, 37 predicted proteins | sample LakMenEpi17Aug12_FD_150706 | JGI IMG/M metagenome (GOLD analysis project Ga0208599, IMG submission 150706) | Freshwater microbial communities from Lake Mendota, WI - 17AUG2012 deep hole epilimnion (SPAdes) | ecosystem: Environmental > Aquatic > Freshwater > Lake > Epilimnion/Euphotic zone ... | reverse complement strand
GAGACTTCGTCTACCCGCCCTAAGTACATACCCATTTATTGTTTATAAGAGCTAATATGATATCTAGGATAATGATTTCAATTGCTATAATCTCTATAGCCTATTATTTGCTAATAGTACTATCTATATCCTAGTTGACTAGAATAAATACTAAGATTTATCCTTTTTCTTAATTTTCCTATGATGAGTTCTAATACGATGACAATTAGAACATACTATCTCACATTTAGCTATCTCTAGATCTATTCTCTTCTTGGATAAGGTATTAATCAATTCCGCCACATTTGCTTGCTTAGTTCCTCTAACATGGTCAAAGTCCATCATGTAGTATGGATAGGATATTTTACAATCTAAACAAGGAGTAGAAGACTTTAACTCCTGAATATACTTTATCAGATAAGCTTTATGTTTTCGATCAGTCGTCTTATCCGACTTCATAGACTAAGTATATCTTTTAATTATTATAATGTGGATATATATCTTAGTTGACTAGAATATTAGATTTAACAAAATGTTAATACAATTTTTATTTTTGAGTATGTATATTATTTATATATTTAGTGGATACTTCCAGATTTAGAGAATACAAACCCTATACCCTTAAATTATATTTTTAAGGAAACCCCGAAACAGTCCAGCTTATAAGGCTGCCGTTCATCGGTTGAATAATCTATGGATTAGATTACCAGACTAATAACACTTCCGTCATTGTCGAACTTGGAGTTTAAACCCTTGATACCATCTCCGAAAACTATCCAAGACTAGAATTGTATCATAACAGAAATTGTTAGGTCAAGAGAGCGAATAGAGAGAATCGAACTCTCACATTAACCTTGGCAAGGTTACGCACTACCACTATGCAATATTCGCAAATGTAATAGCTGGAGATCTAGGATTCGAACCTAGGACCTAGAAGTTAACAGCTTCCCGCTCTGCCTGCTGAGCTAATCCCCAATTTGATCTAGTATATCATTTAATATTTTAGTCGACTAGTATTTTAGATCTATGAAAATGTTAATAGGATTTTATTTTGTATGATGCAACATTTAAAAATGTCCGATTTGTCCAAATAGAGCGACCATATAGGGGGCATATGTGGCTTAACTCACACAATTAATTTACAAAATGTCCGACATGTCCGATTTGTGAGTGGCAAATTGTCAGTCCCCCCTGTTAGGATTATGGTATAACAAATTAAATAAAGAATTAGAGCGTGAGCCTAGCAAATAATCCCGAAAGGGTGAGCCTAGCAAATAACCGCTCTCCACGAAAGTATCTTAGAAAGGATAACTAAAAATGATAAATAAAAAATGTATATCATGTAATGATACCGCTATGGTATCTAAAGCATCTATCCCTGCTATATGCGATAATTGTATCGCTAAGAATTGGAAGGTGTCTTAATGTCTAACCTAGACTTAATCTATAACAAACTACTGTTCGAATATAATCATGGCGGTATCAAGTCCGATACTGTTAGCCGTCTTAGACTTACTAAGTCTGAGCGTGTAGGTCTGATGACCTTAATCATGGCGGAAACGCCACGCTGCTCTGAGGAGTGTGAGGTATCTCACGCCACGCTCTAAGCGTGTCGTGTTGATATTGTCGGTGGCTAATGATAGTCTTACCTTAATGAACAACCTAACGAAAGAAGGACAGAAAATGGACAACATGGATAAGATAAATGAGGCGATAGAAGCCTTACAGCAAGCAAACAAAGTGTTTGCTGAGATGTTTGGTATTGATGAAAGCGAGGCTAACTAATGTTATTTTTTGATTGGGTAGAGGATTATCCTCATATTGTTTTGCCTATCGTGTTAGGCACGATAACTATAATTGCTATTGTCGGTGCTATTGTTAGTGGAGGTAATAACTAATGAAACTAACCTACTCAATTTGGCAAGGCTCTTTACAAAAGGGCACACTAACCGCTAAGAGCATTAAAGAAATTATTGCTCTAGTTAATGAATTAAACGAGGCAAACCCTCCGTTAAAATTCGAATACCTAATACACAAGATAGAGCAGGTGAATAACTAATGATGACTAAATGGGACACTATTCAAGCGGACATCGCTGACCAATTCCGCCACCTAGATGAATTAGAGGCGTTAGATAAACACAATAGCGAAACGCTATTTGATGAGGACATGATTAGCCTTGATGACTTAATTGAAAATGAATTAACATTAGATTGGGAAGGGGCAGAATAAATGGAATTATACTTAGACTTAAACGCATTTGGTTTATACGCTGACAGCATAGGATTGCAAATTAGTATTCCAACATGGCTACTAGTAGGCACTATCGGTTTAATCTATTCGATTAAATTAATTAGGATAGATAAATAAATGGCTAATCCTAGCGGATTTTATACCTGCCCTAATTGTGGCAGGTTAAATGCGGGCGCATATACTAAATGCGTATGTGAGCAAACTCACAAAGAATAGACGGCGTGTCGGCTTGACAAAAGCGGAGGCGCCCACAAGAGCTGTGGGGGCATTTTGTGATTTAAGACACATTTTAAAAAAACCCCGAAATCTGTGGATAACTTTCGGGCGTGTCGTGGCGTGTCGGGCGTGTCGTCCACAGGCTAAATGTGATTAAGGACACACGGCTTGAGCGTCTCAAGATATGGGATTACTCACAAGTAATATGAAAATTGTCGGTGGGTTAGAGTATAATATCGGCATATAACAAAACGAAAGGAAGTGGCTAACAATGGCTAACTTATATACAATACAAGATTTACTAATTGGTAAAATCTATAACTCAAAAACTCTGCGTGGAGAAATTATCTCAGCAGATAAATCAGATATTTTTTATGAAAATGCTGAAGGATATTTGGTTCAGGTTAAATCTGATACTGGTAAATATACTTACCGAAATATAGCGGTTAAGGTTGGTGAGTAAATGGGATACATAGAAATATTTCGCTTAGATGATGAGGGTGCTGGCTGGGTAGATTTATCCGAAGCCACCCCTGATGAATTACTAGATTTAGAAATCGGGTTATTTAATGAGGGTGCGCTTTAGGGCGTGTCCTCCCCACTTTGTCGGTGGCTTAGGCTATAATTACATTAACAACAACGAAAGGGAAACTATGAATAAAGAAAAAATGCGGGACAGCGTAATTTTGGATTGCGCTGATTGTAATGGTCGTGGTTATATTTTTTGGGGATTAAAACCTGAATTTGATGTAAAAACTTGTGATTGCGTAGGTGCGTAATGTATAAACTATTTACTTACTATGACGGCAACCTAGAATTTACACACCAATTCTCTGACGCATTAGAGGCGTTTGAGGCTTTTGCTAGATGTAAAGATCACGGGTTTGCTAAAGAATACGCAACCTATAATTTAACTATGCCTAATGGCAAAATGTATACTAAAAACTTTAATCAGATTGGATTGGTGTCAGCAAAATGATGACCCGTAAAGATTATATTGCTACTGCTGAAATTATGAATTATATTTCAGATAAAATTCACCCTGCTGTTTTTAGTAAAACTGTTCACGATTTCGCAGAAATGTTTGCAAAAGATAATGAGCGATTTGATGTAAGCAGATTTCATAAGGCAAGCGGTTATCATGTTCCAAACTTCTCTTCTAAATAAAGTAAAACGCATTCAAGAATTGCGTCGCAGTAATGCGGCGCAACCTATTCGCAATAAAAAAAAATACACACGCAAAATTAAATATAAAAAATCTGATTTAATATAATCTCGGGCGTGTCGCAGCTTACAACGCAGTCGGGCGTGTCGGCGCCCACAGGGGTGCGGGGTCGGGCGTGTCGTTAAGAGTGTGACTAAAAACACCCTGAAAAACTGGGTGTTTTCAAATAAATGTCAGCCGTGTTAGGTATAATATCAATTCACCCAACGAAAGGTCAACTTATGAACGATGTAAACTCATGCTATTGCACTAACCATTCTATTTGCACAATTTGTGCCCGTGGTTATTCTACCGAAGGAATGGCCGTCTATGATCGGGATTTAGCTCAAGATTGGGCTATGTCAAGAATGGCCGATGCAGAAATGGGGGATTTGTAATGTCGGTCCCCGCTGCTATAATTGCTCCCATGTTAAAAAGATCTAATGATCGCAAGGTTGCTAACCTTGTCGCTAAGAATGGTAAAACTCCTGCCATTGCTAATACTTTTGGATTGCCTGCAGGCAAGGCATTCTCATGTCCTGGCGCTACTAGCATATGCGAAAGCGTATGCTATGCAGGTAAATTAGAAAAATTATATAAGGGCGTCAAGAATGTTCTAATGCACAATTGGAATTTACTTAAAGACGCTGATCATGACACTATGGTGGATTTATTAGGTAATATGATTAATGATTTTAGAAAAGATTGCGAAAAGAAAAATGCTAAATTATTATTCCGTATCCACTGGGACGGCGATTTCTTTAATGATACTTATGCCATTGCATGGAAGACGGTAATTAATAATAATTCCGATATTCAATTCTGGGTGTATACACGAGTTAAGTCTGCCGCCCTCATCCTTGACAGTATTGAAAACCTATCTCTTTATTATTCAACAGATGATGAGAATAAAGATATAGCGCATGATCTGCGTAAGACTGGTACTAAAATTAGATTGGCTTATCTAGGAAAAACTTTTGCGGTTACAGAAAATACCATGAAAGAATTAATTGGTAAGCCTGGCGCTAAATGTCCTGAAAATAATAAACAAATTCCATTAATATCTGCTAACGGCTCTGCCTGCGTATCTTGCGGATTGTGTGTTTATGGTAAAGCAGATATAAGATTTTCTGCGAGTAAAAAATAAATGGTAACTACGTTAGGTGAAATAACTGGGGCCCTATTGTCTGGAATAATTGTGGCCCCATTTATAATGTTTTTTTATTTTTTATTTAAATAGCACAGAAGCTGCGCCCACAAGGGTGCGGGGTCGGGCGTGTCGTTACGGATGTGATATAAATCACCCTAGAAAATAAGGGCGTGTTGCAAGTAATGTCAGTTAGCCCTGATATAATTCCACTAATCAAACGAAAGGAAATAAATGAAACAAATCGAACACTCTCTAAAGTTTATTACAGAACTAGATGAGAGCGACCCAACAGCAAAGCGACTACTTTCCTTACCTAAACAAAGCCAAATTGCTATGCTAGAGGGTATGCTAAAACAAATAATTGCACCTAAATTAAAACCAATTTTAGATGAGGTAAACGCTAATAATTCTTTCGCTCTATTAAGGGTGGTGGAATAGTGTTAGCAACAGCGGTGGCAGTAGCAGAGGCTACTAAAAAAGCCATATTCGATGAGGAAATTATGGGCTTAGCGGGAGAACTACACACCCGTAGAAATGAACTTACAGATAAACAATTCCCTAAATATATCTATATGTATTCGGTAGCATTAGCAAGCAGGGTGGCAGACCTAACTACCAAAGTGTTATTAACAGAGGATCAAATGTCAGACCTTGTTGATAGTATTAACGAAATGGAAAATTTATCCGAAACTATACTAGAGGAGTTAGAATAAATGGGATTAAATACAGCATTAGACTTAGCGGAGAGTTTTGACTTAGACCAAGCAATTCTAATCCACTTACGAAGTAATCATTATCCACCCGTTCCCGCCTCAATGGTGCAACCTTGCATAGAGGCTATTGATGCTTACTATGAGGATGACTACGATAAGATGATCGTACTACCTGAAGGCGTACTATGGAAAGGTAGAGATCAAGCACCCGCATCCGCCCTTATAGAAGCGCATCACCTAGAAGCGTGGTTACCTGAAACCGACTACTAATTGTCAGTAGCAGGTGCTATAATACAACCCTAAACGAAAGGAAACAAATGACAACAACACTAGAAGTAGGCAAAGCCTATACAACCACCCAAAGTGGTATTACTGGAATAATCAAAGCAATAGATAATCACCCTAGCGGTGTTAATCGAGTTTTGCTTGATGTTGATGGTAAGGAACGCTGGACTAGCGTATCCGCAAAAAATTAGCCACCACGCTAAAAGTCCTGAGTATGACTACTAAAACTGCTCACCCAAAAACCTAACGAAAGGAACACAATGGCAAGAGCAAAACCTATCAGCGTAAAAATCGCTACAACTAAGGTTATTAAAGCCTTAGAAACTAGGTTAGCCAAATTAGAGGCTGACTTTAAGAAGCAAGACGAAAACGAAGCAAAGTATCGTAAGGCTCAGGAAAAATGGCAAAAAGAAATTGGGGCATGGGCAGTTAGCAAAATTGCTAAAGCAGAAAACCTACGCACCAACTATCGTGCTTGGAACAAAACTCTAAATGTAGATTTTGATTTAATTTGCGATAGCAAAGACTTCCCTACTGAACCTGAAAAGGACTACGAGGAAATCCACCGCCACTCTTACAATGAGATGAAAGAGGAAATGGAAAACGCTATCCGTATTCTCAAAATGACCGATGAGGATACAGTAAGCACAAGCACCTACAACGCTATCGCAAGATACTTGTAATAAACTGGGGGCTAGACAAAATCTAGCCCCTATGTTAAAATAGTTATCCCTACTAACAAAGGAACAAAATGCGGAGTAGATACCGTATCGAAATGTATGACGAAATAAAGTCAAACGATTTAACTATTTATTCAGATGAGAATGTAGAAAGAGAAGCTCTTTCTAAAATATTATTCTCCTACTTGCCAAAGTTTAATGGTAATGTTAAAGCATATGTATATGATCAAGTAAAAAAGAAGAAAACTTCTGCAGCATTCTATCCTATGGAATTTAAACAATTAATTAAATAGGCTGCCGCCCCCAGAGGTGAGGGGTTATCCACAGCTTTACGACTACCTGTGGAAAACTCCCGAAAAGCTAAGTATCCTAATCTTGTAAATGTCAGTTGACTATGCTAGAATAAGGCAACTCAAAACGAAAGGATAAAATGGCTCATAACCTAGAACAGCAAGACGGTCAAGTTGCGTTTGCATTACGTGGCAAACCAGCATGGCACAATCTTGCAAATCGCATCTTCAATCAAGATGAAGATGTAACCACTGCAACAATGCTTGAAGAAGCAAAGTTAAATAACTGGAATGTACGTCTATCAGATGTCGCAGACCACATCCCAAATACATGGAGAAATACATCAGATAATTTCTTTGTGATTCGTGATAACCCATTTGATGGCGGTACCGATGTTTTATCAGTAGTCGGTAATAAGTATAAGACCGTTCAGAATGAGGAGTTGTTTGCATTTGCTGACAACGTGCTCGATTCTAATTCTGCTAAGTGGGAATCTGCTGGCTCCTTGAAAAAGGGCAAAATCGTATTTGGCTCATTAGATATTCCTAAAGAGATCGTATTAGACCCACAAGGGGTAAACGATAAAACTAAGTTGTATTTAATTGTTTGGACATCACACGATGGTTCTGTTGCGGTTCAAGCAGCAATCACACCCGTTCGTGTAGTTTGCCAAAATACTTTAAACATTGCAATGCGTACTGCAAAGCAATCATTCAAAATTCGTCACACACAAACTGCCGAAGGCAGAATTGTGCAAGCCCGTCAAGCATTGGGATTAACATTTGCGTATGCGGATGAATTCCAAAAGCAGGCTAACGAATTATTCCAACAATCAATTACTGATAAGCAATTTTCAGATTTGATTCGCAATCTGTATCCAAAGCCAGAAGAGGCAAGCAAGGCTGCTTTAACTAGATGGGAGAATAAGGTTGTTTTAATTGATGACCTATATCATAACTCACCAACTAATAATTCAATTAAGGGTACCGCTTGGGGTGCGTTTAATGCTTTTACTGAGCGTTTAGATTATTACCGTTCATCCAAAACGGGTAATACTGATTCGCTTATGGCTGCTGCTTCAGGGTTTGACCCTGTAATTACCGCCGAGAAAAATAAAATTCTCAAAGCGGTTAAGGCGCTAGCCTAATTCTTAACGGGGCCCGCAAGGGCCCCCATCTGGTCCCATAGATCAATTGGTCAGATCGTTACCCTGTCACGGTAGAGGCTACGGGTTCAAGTCCCGTTGGGATCGCATAGCTGCCCCCAACGGTAAAGGCAGATTAGCTCTTTTACGGCATATATAAATAAACCCCCAAGAATCCTTGATAATGTCAGTCGACTCTGATACAATTGCGACATTCAACGAAAGGAATGAAATGCCTAACTGGGTATATAACACCTTGACAATTCAAGGTCCAAAGTCTGAGATAGACTCTATCAAAGATAAACTTAATCAACCCTTTGAAGTAATGCATGATTCTTGGAATATGAAGACTGGACAAATGGAAATAACTAAATCTACTTACTCTAATCCTGTCTTTGCATTTTGGAATATACATTCTCCATTACAAGATGGTATTACAATGGAAGAGTATGTTCAACAACCTGATCACAGTAAAATAAATACAGATGATCCTAACTGGTTTGCTAAATCAGTTGAGCATGCTAAGACTCAGAAAGATTGGTATTCATGGAATACATCTAACTGGGGAACTAAATGGGATGTAGCCGTATCAGACGGTGACGAGTATCCTGATACTGAGTTGCTTGAATATACATCAGAAGGTGAAGATAACTGGTTGGTATATAAATATAATACTGCTTGGTCACCTGCTGTAACTATCTTAACTAAACTAAGTAATCTAGTTCCTAACTCTTTGCTCACCCTCGAATTTGAAGAGGAGCAAGGCTGGGGCGGAGAATATGAGATTGTCCGTGGTGAGGTTAAAGAAAACTTAGAATATGAAACTCGTTGCTATGCTTGCCAATCTTATGATTGTATTGAGTATTGTGATAATGGATGCGGTGAATTCTGCTCTGAATGCAATCAGGGTTCTTGGCAGGACGATAAGGCAATGGCAGAATGTCAGACCCATGCTGTACAATTAACCCTAACGAAAGGAAACTAACATGGAAACATATGGAGCAACCGTAACACCTGATACCTATAATCCTAATGCCCTTGTACAATACAAGGTTATTGATGGAGAGCAGGTTTCATTCCCAATTACCAAAGTAACAGATTTGGAATGGGTCCTTGAAAATGCTCGGCAGCGAACCTCTGAGTACTACAGCCTGCGTAATAAGGTTGATGGTCTTGAAGAGCAAATCGTAGAGTGGGTTAATCCTAACTATGATAAAGATGATGTAATTCGCTTACTATGTGAGTACTTTGCCATTAATCCATCTAAGCAAGTTACTGTAACTGGAACTATTTCGTTTGAAGTAACAATAGATGTCCCACTTGATGAGGTTGATGACTTTGACGCTCATTACTTGCTTGGTGACGAACTATCATTAGATAGTAATTCATCAGCAGTTGATATTAACTCATGGTTAATTGAAGACACAGATGTGGATTGGAATTAATGTATTATAAATTAAAAGCAGACTCAACCAAAGCGTTCCAGTTTTCTGTATGGGACGCTGAGGTTGGAGGACTTGACCCAAGTGGTTATGATTATAACGCCTTGACTTTCGAGATTGGAACAGGTAACATTGAGAAGGTGAGCAGATTAATATCTAAGCACCAACTTAAGGTTCTTATTGAAAGTAAATATGCCGATAACGAATTGGCTTATAGATATGATAGGATGATTAATGTCTGACTATAAAGATGGATTCCAAGACGGGTATAAGTTTGCCCGTGAGGAAATGATGGAGAAGTTAAGAGAGATTGATATTAACGATATCGATAACTGGCTTCTCGATAGGTTAGCAGACATGATTGAGAGTAACAAGATATGAGCGAGTGGGTTAAATGCGATTCTTGTCCAGCTCAGGCTAAATGGATAATCAGATTTGTTAATAAGTCAGATGTAGATACAGTGGGAGGGCTTACATCAAATGAGCTCAGCTTCTGTAGCCACCATTTAAACAAGAATAAACAGGCTCTTGACAAAGTAACACTAGAAATAGTAGAATTAAATAAAACGGAAGAAGTACCTCAACTAGAAAAGGCGGAAATATAATGGGAGACAGAGCAAACTTTGTATTCGTAGATGGAGCAGGCGATACAATTTGTTTATACGGACACTGGGCTGGACACAATATGCTAGGAAGATTAGCGGATGCTGTCATTGCTGCCCGTCCACGTTGGACAGATGAATCATATGCTACACGCATTGCAATTAGTCAATTAATTGGAGATCAATGGAACATGGAAACAGGCTGGGGTCTTCAAGTAAATTCAATTGGAGATAACGAGCACAAGATTGCTGTTATCAATTGGCAGCAACAAACATTCTCATTGCATGATTGGGACGATCACCGCAATAGAGAAAACAAAGTTCTAGGCATGAAGAATGAAGCGATATTCACAATGGACTTAACAATGTTCTGCGATAAGTATGCATTAGAAAAAATACTCACCTAGGACTATGATATAATATTACCAGGCCCAGGGTGCCTATTTTATGAATGGTGCAACTCCTCCAGTTGCTAAGTAAGGCAGGTTTTTCCTTTCGTTGAGGTCCTAGCAGCCATTCCTTCCCCATCCCCCGCAGCTAATGCGGGGGTTTACTTTTGCCCACAACCGTGAGGGTAGCATATCTCTTTTACGGAAGTCAAATATATTTCCCTGAAATCTCAAAGCTTGGACATGTGGTGTGAAACACACCTATATTCTATATACAATGTCAGTGGTCTGTTATATAATTAAGGTCCTAGCGAAAGGAATATATGGGATATCAAAATGATAAACCTAGTATGTTTGATGATATGCCTAAGCATATATCAGACGCTGTATTACAAGATATTCAAGAACAGTTATTTGATTCTTGGATAACTGGTCATATAGATGAAGGTATGTTTATTGCTGACTATGAAATGGCTAACATGTGCTCTGATGAATCCGTCAAGAAACAATTTAATGAATACTGGCAGGTAGAACCTGGAGAGGAATACTACATAGAATGTTAGGATATACATATAAGGATATACAGGAGTTTGGTAATAGTTTAACTGTTGCTATTGATTCCGCCACCGACCCTAGCGTTAAGCAAGGTCTATTGACCATATGGGACTTCTTTGAAGGCCTACTAGCAGAAGGGTATGTCCAAGGTGAATCATACTAAGTTAATTGAATATATCAATCTTCATTTAATTAGTCTTAAACAAGATCTAGAAAAAATTGAAGATCATGAGGTAACAAATGAGGGATATCCAAAAGAATATATACAAGGAGCAATTGCTGTATTAAACCATATACTGGAGGTAGCAAATGATTATGTCTGATAAATTAGAACCACGTCTACAAAAGTTGGTAGATATGGGGGAACCAGGAACAGACATCATGCATGGAGAATTAAAGAATCTAATGTATGAGACTGAGCAATCTTTATTAAATGTATCCCAATCTCAGGATACTCCTGAATATAAATATCTATCAGGTCGACTAGACGCATTGACAGAATGCTATGTATTGACGTATAATTTAGCCTTCGCCCTAAACGAAAGGATTGTTGCCCGTGGTTGATTTACAAGAAGCAACTCGTAGAGATGATGTCTATAAAGAGTTAGAAGATATTAGATTAAAGGTAACTGCTCTTCCAGTCTTCCCCTCTCTTATGTGGTTATGGGCATATGACATAATTGTAGACATATATACAAACTATCAGAAGCCTGGTGAGTTTGAAGATATGTCTGTTCCAGAAGGTATTACCCTTAAACAAGTCTGGGATAAGTTCTGGGAGGATGTAGCCACATTAGGTCTTAATATGGATCTTGGTGGAGAAATTATTGAAGAGACCATTCGTGATTGGATGATAGATAATAACTTCCTAGTAGCCTTAGATGAGGATGCTTGGTTAGATGACACAGAAGAGTAATACTATAATTGGGGAAGAGGATATTAAGAAGATTATAACAAACTTAGTATCCCTCCTCGATTCTAAAAAAATTCGTAAGGGCTAAAGGGGGCTTTTACGGAGCTATTTACAAATTCCCCAAAATATGATAAAATCAAAATGATCATGAAAGGATCAAAATGACTACCAAGCGAGAATACCTAAAAAGCAAAGGCATTACTGTGGGCCGTCGAGGACGTTTTTCCGCAGCTGCAGATCATGCAATTTCAGAAGCTGTTAAAAATGGAGTAGAGTTTACCAAGGAAGCTCCAGTAAAGTCTAAGTAACTAATCTTGGGGAGGGCCAATGACTCCAAACATTGACCTTCCCCACCCTCTTTGGTATAATGATTTAGAAAGGCGGATATGAAATCTAAAGAACAGAAGTTAGCAGACGACCTTGCTAATGTGGCGGAAGATCATTGGTTTAATCCAGCCGTATTAGCACATCTATTATCTAATCAACCACATTATACGATTGATAGGATAGTGGAAGTATTGGCTCATATCTTAAAGTTTAATAGCAAAAGATATAAGGCAGACTTTGAGCAAGGCATAACATCAGAAGGCTTATTCATATCTCATGAACTTAATGCTAGTTTAAGTATTCTATCTAAGAAATATCAATGGAATAATCTTAGACTACCTAAGTCTACTAAAGATGTAATCAAGGATTTACCTGAGCCCGCCGCCAATACAAGTAAATATTCATGGGTACATGAAGAGTACAGGGACCCATTCAACCAGGTCCAGGCGGTGCTCTAATGAAGCCAGAGGGTACAGCTCAGCTCAAAGCTAAGAAGTGGAATACAACGCAGGGACGGGACAAGAACTACGCCCTAGCAGCATACCGCAAATGGAAGAAGATAGAGAAACAAAGGAAAGCGGCAGAACAAGAACGATACAACTCCCTATGTGGAGAAGTAACCATATCACACGTATCTAAGTAATATCAATCATTTGGGACATATGTCCAATTTGTACTATATGTACATCTTGGTATAATATGTCCCATTTGTGTATATTTTTTGTGGGCAGAATTTCTCCTTTACGACCATATATCAAAAATCCCTGAAGCCTTTTAAGAATCTTATAAAAACATATACTTATCTCAGTATATCTATATATTATCTCATATAATGATATAAGAATCTCCAGGAATTGTGGGCAAATCTGCTCGTTTACGAGCTATATTTTAGGATCCCTGAATGGGCATAATATGCTCTTTATGGGCAAATTTACGAAAATCCCTGAAAGGTATTGACAATATGAGATCAATATGGTACATATGGGGATATGTGGGGCAAAGTGGGATTAAGTGGGGCATATATAATAGGCTGTCCAAATACACATATATAACAAATATGTTATATTGATAGTATTCAGAGATAAATTGATAGA
>Ga0208599_1000265_pt1 | contig 13690 bp, 28 predicted proteins | sample LakMenEpi17Aug12_FD_150706 | JGI IMG/M metagenome (GOLD analysis project Ga0208599, IMG submission 150706) | Freshwater microbial communities from Lake Mendota, WI - 17AUG2012 deep hole epilimnion (SPAdes) | ecosystem: Environmental > Aquatic > Freshwater > Lake > Epilimnion/Euphotic zone ... | reverse complement strand
TAGTTAAATTAACCAATGGCAATGTTATCCTAAAGGATAATTCAGGAAACGTAATTAAACGCCTTGTAAGCGATTCTTTTATTCAATGGACTTCTGATACTACTGTCGATGTTTATGCGAATAGCGACAAAATTACAACGCTTGTAACTACTGAAATAACTGGCACACAGATAGAACCTGCTGCCGTTGTTCCATTCTCTGGAAATGCTTACGATTTGTTGGATTTATTGGCTGACTCTTTTTTTTTTAGGGTAACTGGCGGTGGTGGATCACAGAATCTTACGCAAGTTTTAACTGTTGGCAATTCAGCAGGAAACCTTGATATTGTTGATGTCGATAAACTTGATTTTAATACTGGCACTACTGATACGGCATCGGAAGGGCAATTGGTATGGAATAATACTGATGGCACTTTAAATTTAGGCTTAAAAGGTGGCAATGTTACTTTGCAAGTTGGTTTAGAGAATGTTGTTATAATAGTAAATAAGACAAATTCCAATTTGCTTAAAAGTGAGTATAAGGTAGTTAGAATTAGAACACAATCAGAAGGTGGAGCAGCAGGACAAAGACTTGCAGTTAAATTAGCACAAGCAGATACAAATGCAAACCATAGTGGGATATTAGGATTAGTAATTGAAAACATAAATAATAACCAGGAAGGATTCATCACTACGTTTGGATATATAAGAAATATAAATACAACAGGATCTTTACAAGGAGAAACTTGGAGTGATGGTGATGTTATTTGGTTATCTGATACTGTTGCAGGTGGATTAACAAATATAGAACCTACAACGCATCCAGTTCAAATAGGATGGGTTACTTATGCTCACGCAAACAATGGTAAAATATTTGTAAAGGTACAAGATGGTTTGGATGAATTAGGAGAATTACACGATGTTAATTTTTCCACTACACCTGCAAATGGCGAAATATTACAATACAACGGATCAACTTTAAAATGGGAGAATACAGTACCAAAAATTCAAGTATTAGCAACAGCCTCTCCCAATATAACGCATACCGGCACAACAAATAATACTTTGATTTATTCCAAGTTGATTGATGCCAATGTTATTGAAACTGGAGACACTATTCAATTTAGTACAAAGTTTACTAAACCTGCAGGATCAGCAGCAAACACAACGGTAAGGCTTTATATTAATACAAGTGCCAGTTTAAGTGGTGCGACACTATTAGCAACCTATGCCACTACTAACTTAAATGGTAGGTTTTTTTTAGTGGAAAGAACTGCCAATGTCGATGGGGCCACAACGAACTTTATTGCTGCTACTTCAGGAGCCTTAACAGATAGTGCTTCATTGTCAACTGTGGCTTCCAGTGATGTAAGTATAGACTGGACAGTAAATCAATACATAATTGTTGCTATACAGTTGGGTAATGCGGCAGATAGTACAACTTTAAGAATGGTTAATGTAATTTTAAACAAAACAGTATAAGTATGAGATTATTACAAGAGATTTTTATTAGTGGCAATCAGATATATATCAATGGAAAACATCATACATTGAATATGGATTTCTGCCAATATGTAGACAATTTTTCTATCCACGTTTCATTGGATGAAAATAACAATATCACATTGTTTGAATGTGGATATACTATTGTTAATGGAGATATGGCAACAGATGCCTACTCTTTAGCATCTTTGTTCGGATTAACTATTGATAACCTATCCTAAATTTTTTATATGAGTCATCACGGAATGGTCGATGTTGTTTCAGGTGCTGCATTACTTTTGTTCACTGGAGGCATTATTAGCGAAATAGAAATTATTAAAATTATAAGTAGTTTTGGGGTCCCTGCTGTTTTATACTTTTGGTTAAGAGACACAAAGGAACAGATGAAAGACTTAAATGCGACATTCTTAAAGGAGCAGCAAAACATCCGTGATGATCATCATAAACACCTGGAAGAAATACGGTCAATGTTTGAAAAGAATAACACAAAGTTAGAAACAACAATCAGAGACAAGGAGCAAATAATTAAACTTCTTAGAGACCAGTACCAGGACTAAAAATAAATAAATATTTTTTCTCAAAAGATTTGATAAATGTATAAATAAGTTTATATTTGTATTCGTTATTACATTTTTAACCAATACAAATCAAATTTATGAAACCATTCAATCACTTACCAGAGTACAAGCAAAAAGCATTAATTGAACTTTATGGAGAATATGTCAAAGATATGTTCTTCCATATCGATGGTGCTAATGTACAAATGCTGTCATTAGTTAAATCATTAACTATGTATGAATTAAACATCGATGACCTTGATATTGATGACAAATTAGAATTAGGCCTGGATGACAATGAAGACCACGATGACAAAACCTTTTTTCAAGTGATAAACCAAGCAACTAATACTTACACTCTTATCCAAATTAAATAACCAATAAAATTATCAAATTATGAAAAACGTAAATGAACATCTAATCCAAAGTGAAACAATCACAGAACTGGTTAAGGCCCTTGTAAAATTTCAAGGGTTATTTCAAAACGCCAGTCTTAAAAAAGATGGAAAAAATGCTCACTTAAAAAATGGGTATGTAACCTTAGACAATTTGCTTGTAACTATTAGACCTATGCTTATCGAATGCGGTCTTGTGATCTGCCAGGATATGACTGGGGACTTCCTATCCACTACAATCTATCACACAAGTGGTGAGTTTAGAACATCAATGATGCCTTTCTCTCCGATGTCTGGCAACAAGGGAACCAATGCTCTCCAGGATATGGGAGGTGGGATTACTTACGCAAAGAGATACAGCCTTTCTGCTATCCTATGTATAAATGTCGATACTGATACAGATGCTATTGGTGCTCCAATCCAAAAGGAACAATTGACCTACCAAAAAGAAGTACCTGAAGACAAATGGGAGAAGGTATTCAACTGGGTAAAGGAGAAACCATTGGTACGAATTGCAGAAGCAATGAAGATGTATAAGTTGACATCAGAGCAGAAACAAGAATTGTCTAACCTTATTTAATCGATTAGCAATGTTTAGAACATATTTTAGAGCCAGTAATGAAGGAAACGATTTTGTAGAAAATGTTCAATATTTAGTCAAGAGCCTCAGAAATGGGGTTTCTTGTACTAAGTTGGAAGCGGCTTCTGCTATCTTTGAAACTTTTGTAGAGGGTAAATGGTCCACAAAGGATTATGAGAAGTTAGTCACAAGTTCATACTTTGTTCCTGACGATATTAATCCTGGTAAATTGATACAGATTGCCATAAAGGACAGTACAAATGATTTTATCAATCGGATTCCTGCTCCATATCAAATGAGAAAACCATTAAAGTTTAACGCTATTTTGGAATGGATGTCCACAGAGAAAAACAAAAGGATATACTTAAAGTATATACTTTTTAAGGCTATGGATTTAGAAGCAGAAAAAATAAATTATTACACAAAAGGCGAAAAAAGTAAATATAAATTCTTATTTTGAGTTAGAATTATATTTTGGGGTAGGAGTCAAATTATAGTTTAAAGAAATATAACCCAATTACGAGCCTTCTTAGGTGTTGTGTATCTCCTACTACACACACTTTTGGAGGCTTTTTTAATTTAAGTTATGAATGACAATTTCAAAGGTATGTGGATCCCAAGAGAGATATTCCTGCATCCAAATTTAAACCCTACGGAGAAGTTTTTGATGTCTTTGATACATAACTACTCAAAGACTGGGAACTACTGTAAGATGTCAAATGAGAACATAGGAAAGATAATTGGATTGTCAGGCGGAAGAGTAAAAAATATGCTCTCCGATCTAAGGAAAAACAATTTTATTTTCACCCAGTATGACAGTAATGGGTTGAGATGTTTAAGTATAAATTTCAAAAGTTTAGATGTCGAATTTGATGTCGAGCACGAATTTGTGCCTGAAAACATAGAGCACGAATCCGTTACCACCGAGCACGAATATGTGCTACCCAAGCACGAATATGTGCCCATAGAGCACGAATATGTGCTACCTGAGCACGAATACGTGCACATATATAAAAGAAATAAAAATAATAAAAAGAATATAAAAGAAATAAAAGGCGATTTTGACAAATCTGTGGTTGTTAAGGAAGATAAAAAAGTAAAGAAAGAGAAAATTGTTTTTCAATATTTTTATCCTCAAAGATTTTCTCCCTATCTTATCGAAACACTAAACCAATATTTCAAATATCGTAGTGACATTAAAAAACCATACAAGTCACAACAAGCAATAGACCAAAGAATAAAAACTTTAGATTCCTGGTTAAACCATTTCACAGAAGAAGAAATAATTCAATCAATCAATAACAGCATTGCCAATCAATGGCAAGGTATTTTCGAACCTAAAAAATTAAATCAAAATGGAACTGCTAAACCAAAACTCACAACAAGCGAATTCGTTGCTAAACTTAAACGAGAAATCAAAGGACATTAGATCAATCTTCGAAGAGATGTTCTTAGGCTCAAACAACCAAATCAAAGACACAGACAAAGAGGTGAATATGGATTTTATTATCGGTAGCCTTATCAATGCTTGTGAACAATACTTTGGGTATAGTCCTGACAGCGAAAGAAACATCCTAAAGGAGTGCTACTATTTCATTGAACGAAACTTTATGACATTAGGTCCTAATGAGATACCGGTAGCCTTTGAGTGTGCTGCAATGAAAAGATTTGAATTTGACATATACAAATATAAGAGAATGTCCATCACTTTTATTGCGGACCTATTGACAGCCTATTCCAAGTACAGAAACATTTTGTTAATGGAAAAACTTAACAAAGTTGATAATTCCAGGTCTAAAACTTATGAAGAGATAGACAGACTAAACTTGAGAGCACGAATACACGCAATGGCTGTAATGAATGATGCCAAACAGAAACTGGAAGAGAATGGAGAAGCAGTCTACTCCGAGTACCAAGAAATACCAATGTACTTTGGGAAGATACTAAAGGAATTTGGTAAGATAGACTTTCCAAGAGATGTCAAAAAGCAAATGTATGAGAAAGCCAAAAAGGATGCACTAAGAAATATATCCTCTGGTAGGAATTCTTTCAATGCCTATTCAGCAGAATCCGCCAGAAAGCAAACAAAGAATATCCTTAGCGGTATTGAGTCTCCTGATCACCAACGGAAGACAGAGTCTAATTATGCGAAATTATTTGTGTGGTATTATATCACTGGATTTGTAAACTAATCTTATGTACATAGTAGAAAAAGGTGAATTTATAATCGTAAAAGGTAAACTACTGGAGGAATGCACCAGGATAGGAACAGCAAGGTACGAAACCAACAGAGCCAATAATGTCAAAGAACAGATTTATGCAAAGAGAGATCCTTTAGAAATTAGTATTCAGGGAGTGATAGTTGAAATGGCTACATCGATTATGTTTAAATTTGCCGTTTGCGACATTAAAAATACACGAGTGAACTCAGTATATACCGATAGGGGAGATATGCTCTTAGACGGCAAAAGAATTGATATTAAAGGGCCATATGGACACGATAAGCCTTTAATGATTAGGGAACATAGTCTAAAAAACCCATCAGACATCTATATTTTGTCAACAATCGAGAAATACAATGATGCTTGGAAGGTAATATTTCAAGGATCTATCCCATTGCATCTGCTGAAAAAAGATAAACACAAAAAATTTATATTCAATCAGAACTTTTACGAGATACAACAGTCTGAATTACTACGATTAGATGAATCCTTAGCCCTATAAATGATAAATATTATATGCAATTACTCTTATTTACGTTACTTTTGTCTATTATAAGTGACAATTATATCGAAAAGAATATATTTAAAGCCAAAATAATGGAATCTATTACTGGCATTCCTGCTTCAATACAGTTAGCACAAGCAATAATCGAAAGTGGAGGAGGGAAAAGTAACATATCTATACATTCCAACAATCATTTTGCTATCAAATACTATCCAGGTGCTCCAATGAAAACTACAAATACTTACTTTGTAGACAGAAACAATATAAAATGGAGGTCTTACCAAACTATTTGGCATTCTTACCTGGATCACTCTCTCTTCCTATCTTACCATTATCCACAACTGCGGTACCAATCGGTTACAACTTGTAACCAACTGAAAGGATATGGCTCAAAGAGAGGGTACTGGAAGCACGTACACAATTACATCATTGAACATAAACTATACTTATATGATTCTTATAGGGATTGATCCTGCATTCAGGGAAAATGGATTTGCTGTTTGTACAATATTATGCACAAAAAAAGAAGTGAGATTTGAAATAATGAAAGACTTCAAAGACTTTTTAAACTTTGCTAATTTTTTACATCACGCTTATTCAAGACAAGAATTATTTATTTGTGTAGAAAATTCAAATCTACAAAAAGCCTCATTCGATACTACTGGCTCCAAGTTAGTAGTGGCAAGAAAATCACGCAATGTCGGAATGAATCAGGCAGTATCACAAATCGTAGTGGATACACTAATTGCAGGAAACTATAAAGTAAAAGAAGTCTCTCCATTGGCAAAAGGAACTAAATGGGATCACAAAACAACACAAGCAATAATGGACCAGGAAAAGTACCTGGTGATTAATTACAAAGGACTAAAGACAGAGCAGGATAAAAGAGATGCTTTTAAATTAGCCTTATTAAATTTAAAATTTGTTTAAAAATGTTTTGAATATTAATAATATTGTTTAATTTTACATAAAGTTATAAAAATGAGAGAATCAAATTTACTCTATTTATTATTCCAAAAGGAAGTCAGTATTGATGGCGATTTCTATTATTACACTTTAGATATTGCAAACGGATTGTCATTAATTTCTAATGATTCTGATGAAGCAGAAAAAGAAGGGTGGAGGGTATTTTTATTTAATACAGATCCAGTCATTGAATTCACTACAAAATATCAAATTTGGGAATTTATAGCATTAATAGGCTCACTAAAGAAACACAATGAGAAAATCTAAAATAGACGATGTTGTCGTCACACTAATAAACAAGCAGTTTGAACTGGCAGGATATGACTTAACCTTTGAAGATGTTTCTGGTCGCAAGGATGACTGGTATAACCAATACACAATAACAGAGGAGAAGTATTACGAGTGGTTAGAATTTGGAGAAAAAATAATCCGTAAAAAGTTAAAGTTTAGTGCAATCAAATGTAAAACTGAAATGTCAATGATGGGTCTTATGTATGGACTTAAATTCAGAGACGATTTACAACCAGTATAAAAATCAAAACCAATGGAACTACACCAAATGTACATCACACCTTCTAACTTTGCCAAAATAATAGGTAAAGGTAAACAGCATCCATTCAACAAAACTGCATTGGAATATGCTGATGAAATTATTATGGGAAGTTTAGGAGTAGAGAAGGAACAACTTAAAGTATGGGCACTTCAACACGGAGTAGAATACGAACCATATGCCATACAAAAATTTGAATGTAAAAACTTTGAGACAGTTCTTACACCTGAAAGAAGTATACACCACGCACTCATTCCATATATCAAAGGAAGACCAGATGGCATTGTAAACGATGAACATATTATCGAGGTAAAATGTCCATACAATCCGACAAACCATTTAAAGAACTTAACGGATTTCTCCTTTGATCCAATATCAGAACCAACAAACGAATATATCCAGGACTATTGGTGGCAGATGCAAGGTTATATGTGGATTACTGGAGCCAAGAAATGCACGTTTATATCTTTTGATCCACGTTACCCAGAGCCACTAAACTACACAGAGCAGGTAGTATTAAGAAACGAGCAAGACATCGAATTCTTAGCGGAAAGATGTAAGGAATTCTATCACTATTTAGTAGAAAGACAGTCACATATTTTAATATTATTCGGATGTAAGTATGCCGAAGACATAGATGCTTAATCAATAAATCAATCAATAAACCAATGGAAAAACAATCACAAAAACAAGCGGTGAAATTTGCACTTAGACAGATGTCTGTAACCTTAGTAAAAATGAACACACTCAAAGGTACTGGCATAGACTTGACAGAATTCACAGATCCACTACTGTCTTGCATAGAAGATTTAATCTGTACATTTTTATCAGAGACAGAAGACCAATTCGAAAACAAACTGGAACTAATATCCAAGCAATTAAACGGAGAGAGCGAACATACAATTAATACATTAACTGAACAACTATTCAAAAATGAAGGCTAAACAAGAGGAGACAATAATCTGCGAGAGATTCGCATTATCATTCCAGGAACTAAAGAAAAACCAAAGGATAAGTAAATCGACAATAGCAAATGAACTGGGGACATATTCTCATATTGTTGGGAAGTATACAAGAACCAATCTTCCATCGATGTCATTCCTTTACAATTATTGTAAAAAATACAATGTAGATCCAGCGTTTATATTTGGATTCACAGACAAGATATTCCTTGAAACGAAAGAGGATGTAACTATTATCAAAACTTTAAAAACAGTAAGACAATGAGTAAATTCACAGTAACTGGGACAATCGTTGATGTACAACCAGTTGAACATTTTGAGACATTCAAAAAGAGAAACTTCACAATCCAAACAGAGGGAGACTATCCGACATTTATCACGCTACAATTGTACAAAGATAATGTAGACAAGAATCCAGTAAGCGAAGGATTGAAAGTCACAGCATCCTGCAACGTAAAAGGGTATAAAGGTAAGACTGGGTACTTCAATATTTTAGATTGTTGGAAAGTAGAGATTTAAAAATCGGACTATTATAAAAAGTATGTCAAAGAAAAAACCAGTAATCGTAACAATAGAACTAATCACTAAAGTAAAGGAATTACTTAATGATTATTTCTTTATCGAGATTGCCGATATGCTTAATATGAATGTATGTACTGTGTCCAGGATAGTCAAAAAATATGATCTTAAAATAGGGGAAAAAGTATTGCAGAGGAGAGAAGAAAGTAAGAAAAAGAACCAATTTAATAAAGGTCAATCCTCACACAACAAAGGGAAAAAGATGTCTCCTGAAGTTTATGAAAGGGTAAAGAATACGATGTTTAAGCCTGGACAAATTCCATACAATTCAAAGCCTATTGGATATGAAAGGATTTGCCCGGTAGATAAAATACTTTTTATAAAGGTATCGGAAAGAGGTCCAATGGTTTCTAAAAGTAGATACATTTGGGAACAGCACAACGGACCAATTCCTCCCAAGCACGTTATTACTTTCAAAGATGGCAATAGATTGAACTGCGATATTGATAACCTATTTCTTACAACACAAGAAGAGATTATGTTGAGAAATTCACTGCATAATCATCCTGAACTAAGAGATGTAAATAAATTAATTAAAAAACTTAAAAAAAGAATCCAAGATGCCGAGAAACAAGATTGATGATTTAAGAAATCACTTATTCGCTACACTGGAAGCACTGCAAGATCCAGAACATCCAATGGAATTAGAGAGAGCGAAAACAATTGCCGATGTGGCTCAAGTAATTGTAAACTCTGCTAAGGTAGAGGTAGACTTTGTGAGAGTAACTGGTAGAGATGAGGGGAGTACAAGATTTCTCCTTGAGAGTAAGTAATGAAAAACCCCACAACCAAATGGAAGTGGGGTGAATCAATTAATAAGACTGCATTTTATCAAAAGAACTTTTTCTGAATCAAAAATACAATAAATTCTTAAATTATGAAACAAGTATATCTAAAATTAATAATCGATTCTAATATTATGACAATAATCCTAACCATTTGGTATGCTTACCTTATCGTTTCCATTGCTGCAGGTGTGATCGTATTCAAAGACAATATCAAAGTATTCTTAGCCAATAGGAGAAGATGGGTAAAGAACAAACACTTATTCGCTTATGCTTTGATTACCTTACTACCTTGTCTTGCAGCAGGATTATTCTGGCCATTATTCTTAGAATATCCAAAAATCAAACAATGAGGCAAGACATAGGAAAAGACATTTACAACCTGGCACTGGAAGTAATAGCCAGTCATAAGGATAATGGTGTACATTTAGAAGTAAATAGTGAGAAGCAATACGAGGACCTGATAAAAACATTGTGCAAAATAGCAGTTGACTTCTCTTACGATTGCAGACTAAACGATGTAAACAAATATGTCTTTAAAAAAATGAAGGATAAAATTGATGAACTTGAAATAACTATTGAAAAATGATGAGATCAGATTACAAAACAGCATTCACGATAATTTTAGTTATCATAATAGCCAACTCCCTACTGTTATTTTTCGTATCTTCATTGCACAGGAAGGAGGATAATATGAAGCAGTATTTCGACTATGAGGATAGATACAGAGACAGCCTATACAAAGTATTGATTGATGTGAGAAAAGAGCGTATAGAGGTAATAAAGTCTATTGACAACCTAAAAGCCGAAATAAGCAGAACAGATAAAGAGATTAAAGAACGAATAACCAAATTAAATAAAGATGAAAAGATATATTCTAACTGGGGTGATAGTAGCACTTCATCTATCCTCGATGCTCTTAGGGCAAAATAGAGAGATAAGGCAACAAATTATAAATACTGATACGTTCTTTGTAATGAATCGACAGTATGCACAATGGGTATTGAGTAAATTTGATACCCTTGAATACGTTAAGCGTAAATTAGACGATAGCAAAGAGATAATTGGTATGCTAAACAATCACACTATTCTGCTAAATGAAACAATCACAAAGCAAACAGATGCAATCAAAGCCTATGAGATAGAGGTGAGTGAGACTAACCATTTGATTGATTCATACAGAAGGGCAGAAATCATAAACAACCAGGTGCGACAATCCTTAGAAAAGGAAAAGAAAAGGAAAAGTCTATGGAAGGGATTGGCATTTTTAGGGATCGGTTCCACTGCCATAGCAACAACAATGATACTGATAATATTAAATCCATAAACTATGCCTATACCAACACCAAGACCAACGGAAAAAAAGAAAGACTTTATCGAGAGATGTATGTCAGATGAAATAATGACAGCAGAGTATACAGATGTACAGCAAAGAATGGCTATCTGCCAGGTGCAGTTTAGTAATCATATGCTCGATGGGTACGAATCAATTATGAACACTGATAAAAACAAAGACAATGACATACGATAGAGAATGGCTTATTGAATATGCAGTAAAAGCAATCAAAGACAATCACATCTTAACACTGGAGGAATTGATACAACATATTCCAATACGAAAGTCACAGTTTTATAATGCTGAATACAACAAAGAGACTGAAATATTGGAAGCACTATGGAGTGAAGTAGTAAAGCAAAAAGTAAAACTAAAGAGTAAGATGTCGGAAAGTGATAATCCTGCTTTAATTGCTATGTGGTACAAGTTACACGCAACAGAGGATGAACTGAAAAGGTTGGGAACACAATACCAAAAGGTCTCTGGAGACAATGACGAACCTGCTGTTAAAATGAACATAGATATCAATAAACTAAGTAAGGATGAACTTAGAGCAATGGACGCTCTTATTACAAAAGCAACAAGAAATAAAGGCGAAATTAGCGAGTGATGACTTCAGGGACTTTGTTCAATATACAAAGCCTGACTACGAAATCAACTGGCATCACGATCTCCTTATGGACTATCTTCAGCAATTTGCAGAAGGTAAGATAAAGAAGTTAATGGTGTTTATGCCACCACAACATGGGAAGTCTGAACTTACATCCAGGCGTTTACCTGCTTATCTATTGGGCCGCAATCCCAAATTAAAGATTATCGGTTGCTCTTACTCTTCCGATTTAGCGACATCCTTCAACAGAGATGTACAAAGGATTATTGATGATGAATCTTACCAACAAATCTTCCCAGAGACAACACTAAACGGAAGCAATGTAAGGACATCTGCTAAAGGTAGTTATTTGAGAAACTCTGATATGTTTGAGATAGTAGAGCATAGAGGCTTTTACAAGTCCATTGGTGTTGGTGGCTCACTTACCGGTACTCCTGCCGACATTGGTATCATTGATGACCCGGTCAAAGATGCTATCGAAGCAGAATCCATTACCTATCGAAGCAGAGTATGGGATTGGTTTACACAAGTATTTTTAACAAGGTTACACAATGACTCACAAATCATAGTAACACAAACCAGGTGGAATCTCGATGACTTGAGCGGTCGGATATTATCACGAATGAATCACGATAAGTCCTGGACAATCTTATCCCTTCCTGCTATTTGTGAAGGTGCGACAAGTATACACGATGTGAGGGAACCAGGAGAGGCACTATGGGAGAGTAAGCATTCGTTAAAACGATTAATGGAGATTAAGGTGGCAAATCCGAGAGCCTTTCAAGCACTATACCAACAAGATCCAAAACCATTTGAAGGTGGATTGGTCTTCTCTAAATGGAACAGCATATCATTGGAAGACTTTAACCAGGTGAAAGGATTGGATGGTTATGGAATGGACTTTGGTTATAATGATCCGACTGTCTTATTGCACGTTAAAATAGACAAGGCCAATAAGAAATTATACATTAACGAGAAGTTGTATAAGTCTAATTTAACAAGTGAAACGATTAAAAACGAAATGATACGATTAGACATTTCAAAAAATACACGTATAATTGCTGATAATGCACGTCCAGAGATAATAGCGGAACTGCGAAAGGTATTCAATATGAAGCCAAGTACAAAGGGTGCTAATTCTATTTATTACGGAATACTTAAAATATTAGAATTTGAATTGTATATTACACGAAATTCACACAATGTGATTAGAGAGATAGGCTCTTACAGATACAAAGAAGACAAGGATGGGAACTTCTCCAATGAAGTGGTAGAGGTAGACGATCACAGTATGGATGCTCTTAGATATGTAGTTAGAGATTTGGTCGATGGAGATAAGGGTGTTTTAGCATTTGGATAATACAACAATATGGACATACACAAAGCAATACAGATTTTAAAAGAATATTACGAACATAAAGAGGGTAAGTCATTACGAGGACCAGGTAAACATATCGTATCCTTAGCCTTCCAAAGATTATTCAAACATTATGAAGAAAATATTAAACCTTAACAAGTTTAGTTTTGCACAGATGACATCCAATAGTGATGGGAAGACAAGTGCTTCAGGAACTATGGGTGTATTGGTCTGTGCAATTGGAACTTTATGTTTTCTCATTGGATGCTTAGATAAAGTATTCATTAACAAAGACATTGATATTATCACACAAAGTATTATCTTTGTGGGTATCGGTGCAGGGTTGTTAGGATTGAGAAAAACAACGGCCGAATTAAATAACAATAAAATACAAGAAGATGAATCCAGAGGACAGTAAAATTTTGACAGATGCAATCGGTATGCTTACAAAGTATGCTGACTACAATTCACGTTCACTTTCTGCACAGATACAGAAGTATCTAAACGCAAGAAAACACGGTAACAGATTTGCTCCACAAACAATGAACAATGCAGGTATCTTAGAAGGTAGCAACAAGCCTAAAGATGTTATCGAGAAAGAGAATAGAATCTCTTTAATGGATGCCAAAAGAATGAGAGAACAAAGTGTTGAACAAGAAGTAGAGAAAACAGTTCGTAAAAGCAGAAAGAATGATAACACTATCAACGAGTAATAAGGATAAATTTGAATATCCTAATGAACTGAAAGATATAACGCTTAAAAAGTATTTGGACTTTCTTTCTTTGATTGAGCCTACCAAACCAC
>Ga0208599_1000246_pt1 | contig 14677 bp, 12 predicted proteins | sample LakMenEpi17Aug12_FD_150706 | JGI IMG/M metagenome (GOLD analysis project Ga0208599, IMG submission 150706) | Freshwater microbial communities from Lake Mendota, WI - 17AUG2012 deep hole epilimnion (SPAdes) | ecosystem: Environmental > Aquatic > Freshwater > Lake > Epilimnion/Euphotic zone ... | reverse complement strand
CCGAATTCTCTAATTATAGAGAAAGTCAGGGTGAAAGAAGATATCATTAATATCACAATATATAAACAAATTTATTTTTGTTTTTAAATATTTTAAGTATTATATTGAGTTTGATTATTATCTTAAGTTGTGGTATTATCTTGAGTTGTGGTATTATCTTGAGTTGATGTATTATATTGAGTTGTGGTATTATCTTGAGTTGTGGTATTATCTTGCGTTTGACTATTATCTTGAGTTGTGGTATTATCTTGAGTTGTGGTATTATCTTGAGTTGATGTATTATCTTGCGTTGTGGTATTATCTTGAGTTGTGGTATTATCTTGCGTTTGACTATTATCTTGAGTTGATGTATTATCTTGCGTTGTGGTATTATCTTGAGTTGTGGTATTATCCTGCGTTTGACTATTATCTTGAGTTGTGGTATTATCTTGATTTTCAAATATAATATTTATTTTTTTAACATTATTTGTTTCTGGACATCTAATTGTTTTTATTATTTTACAATCAATAAAACCTTCATTATAACCTTTGACTAATTTTAAATCATTTCTAATTTTAGAACTTCCAAAATAGTCATGTCTTGTTATAAGATTTGTATTTAAATTATGTCCTAATGTAATTACTAGAATAAAATTAATAATAATTGTATCATTTGTATTTAGTACTATATTATAAAAACTTGTTATAAATCGTTTTTGAATTTTAAATTCAGTTGATGGAAATACCCATTTATTAAATAAAAATATAGGATGATAAGGAGATATTAACATATCATTAACTGAACAAACATCTATCTCTGCATTTATATTTTGCTTAATAACACATTCAATAATACATAATTGATTATTCATATTAAATAATTTATCACCCTTTTTTAATTCTTTAACTTGTATAAATGTATTATTTGAAAGTAATACAATACCTTCACCATCAAAACATAAACTATTAGCTTTATAATATCATTCCATTCTTAATATTCTATTAGTAGTAATTCATATTATTTTAGACTAAGAAAACGGAATAATACTTTATTAATAACCTTAAATAATAATAGAATGACAACTATAAATAAAAAAGATGACAATATAATTGATATAGATAAACCTAATATAGCTAGATTATATGATCAAAATCAAATATCAACTCAAAATAAAACACCTCAAAAACTGCAATCAACTCAAAATAAAACACCTCAAAAACTGCAATCACCGCAAAATAAAACACCTCAAAAACTACAATCAACTCGCAATAAAACACCTCAAAAACTACAATCAACTCAAAATAAAACACCTCAAAAACTGCAATCACCGCAAAATAAAACACCTCAAAAACTACAATCACCTCAAAAACAGCAATCAACCCAAAAACAGCAATCACCTCAAAAACAGCAATCACCGCAAAAACAGCAATCACCTCAAAAACAGCAATCACCTCAAAAACAGCAATCACCGCAAAATAAATTAAAAATGCCTAAATCTTTTTATTATAATTATTTTAAATATAATTTACTTAAATTTGAAAATACTAAACATAATAAAGATAAAAAATTTAATTTTAATGATAAAAAAAATACATATGAACATACTATAAATTTATTAAATACTGAAAAAATAACAAAAAATGATGTTAAAAATATTAAATTTATATCATTATCACAAGTTAAAAGTAGATTATTTATTAGTAAATTAATAGAAGATACAAGTGTAGATTATTTTTTTAGTGAAAATAAAGATAATATACTCAATGTTATAAATAAACTTTATAATTCTAAATTTAAATTTAAAAATAAATTATCACCTATTATTGAAAAAAGTGAAGGTAAAAAATCAAGTAGTAGTTCTCATAAAAAATTATATGGCGGAAGTAAATTAAATACTTCTGGTAATAATTTTTTATCAATATTATCAATATTAGATAGTAAACATGATTTTGCAAAAAAATCAACATTAATGAGTAATTATATTAATGATATTGGAAATACTTTAATTGCTGATAAAATTAAAGACCAGGATGAAAAAGATGAAATGATTAATTTATTTCAAAATAATAAATCATTTGAAGAAGATATTCTTCTTAATTGTATTAGACATGTTTCTGGAACAAAATTACCTGAATATTTTAATTCAAGTGAAAAATTTAATAATCTAGCATTTATTGATATTAATGATCTACAAGATAAATTAGTTGCTTATGAAGAATTAAATATTACTAAGTCAGAAGAAATTGCAATTACTGTTAATGGTATTCATGATACAATTATTGATTACATTAGAAAATTTTATAGATTTGATAGTACTCAACAGCAAAATTATAAATATTTATTTGATACTGATGTTAAATTATATGAAAAATTTGATACATTACATGATAGACATCATGGGTTATATGATAAATTAGGAGAACAATTATATCCTTTTGAAAATGCATTTGATCCACATGTATCAAATGAAATTAGAATAGCTGATGATACTACTATGAAATTATATAATTCTATTACGGATGAAATTTTTAATTATGAAGATACCGCAGATAATTATAAAAATGATTATAATTTTGCTATAAAAAAAGAGAATAATAAATATATTGGATTTGCTATAAAAAAAGATGATATATCAAATATTTATTATCCATGTATAATATTTAAATTATTTAATTATCAAAAAATGGTTTCTGGTAAATATATTCATATTCAAAAATTAAATACTCGTTTAACATCAGATCCATTAAGAAGTGAAAAAAGAACAATATTATCTGAAAATCCACTTTTAAGATCAACACAAAATAGTACTTATTTTTATATAAATAGTAAATTAAATGATACTTTAAATTGTACATATATTGAATATAAAGGTAGTTCATTTAATTCTATTGAAATATTAAAAGAATTTATAGAAAAATTAATTAATATATTAAAAGAACCTCAATCTGACCGACAAAAAAAAATGGAAGAATTTTTAAATATTGATCTAGATGCCGATTTATCAATAGACGACCATAGAAAAGCTATACTTCATCATATGATAGCATATTTATATTATTGTAATGCCAATATAACTACTCCTCTTAGTGCACTAGATCCTAAAATCTTTAATAAAGTTATTCATGAAATTATTGGAATATTATTTGATTTAAAAAAATCAGGTGATTGGGGACAAGTTTTATTTTGTTCAAAATATAATGATAAAATGAAAACACAAAAAAAAGAATGTTTTTTTGTTACAGGTGATAGATTAGCTGCTGTTCGTTCTATTTTAACAAATAATGTTAAAACTATATTTCCAATTGAATATAAAATATTAACTAATGTTTCTACTATTAAGAAAAAATCTATTTTATCATTGCATAGAAATAAATTTATTTTAACTTTTGATGTTTTTATGGAAAATATTGAATTATCTATATTTACATCACATGTTTTTAAATCATTCCATAAATTATTTTCAGGAGTATTATTTATGAAACATAATCTGATTACAAGTAATAGTAAAAATGAAATAATTACTATTGAAAATTTTAATATGGAAATATATAAAATATTTTTAAAATATTTATATCTTAGATCATATGTATATATATATTTATATTCAATTATTGAATTAGATAACACAAATATAGTTAATAATATTAACTATGACGAATATATTAGATTAGATAAAGAAGCATATGAATTTGAACTAAAATTTGAAAATGATGGCGTTCGTACAGAAGAAGATCTTATAACAATTGAAAGATTTAGAGATTGGAAGCAACCAACTTATAATAAATTTAATTTATTATATAGAGTATCTTCAATTTCTTTAAAAAATTTTCAAGAGTATTATTTTGCGAATAAATCAAATAATGATTTAATACAGGACGCAATAAAAAAATTAAAAGAAAAAATTGATAATGAAATTGAACCAACAACAAAAGATATAATAAATCATTTTAATCAATCTAATAAAACTCATATTCCAGAAAAATTTAATAATAGTAAAGTATTAGAAACATTTACACAAGATTATGAAAAAATTAATAATATTAAGAATGATGTTCTAACTATTGAACAATGTCAACAAATTATTATTGATATCGCAGAGTTAAATGAAACTTATATAAATTTATTATGTGATGATAAATTTGCTAATTTAGATACATATACAACTACATATTTTAACAAAATTAAAGATCAACCATCAAAAACATCAATTAAAAGAGTTTTTGATAATAATAATAAAAATATTAAAAATTTTTTTGATAATTTTAATCAAATTGTTAGAAATCCTCATTTAAATAAAAATAAAATTATTAGCATATTTGATAATAAATTAATTGAATTTGCTAATAATCAATTAATTTATGCAAATATTCAAGAAAGACTAGATTTATTAAAAAAATATTTAGATGTTATAAATAATGATGGTAGTGATGTTATTGTTTATTTAAAACGATTTTATAGAGAAACAGATACTGAATTTATGCAAATATTAAAAAAAAATTTTGAAACATTTTTATCAGTTCCAGCAAATAAAGCTATTTTTGATAGTGATCCTGATAGAGTTACATATTATTCTCAATTTGAACAGTCACAGCAATTAAGAAACGAGTTATATATATATTATTCAAGTGTTATATTACCTTATATTTTTATTTTATTAGTTACTCACCCACCATTAATATCACCTACTAAGAAAGAAATAGAAAAAATTACAGAAGCTTTAACTTATTTATATACTAATAAAAATGTTTTAGAAATATGCGGTGTAGTGGATAAACCATTTATAACTTATTCAGAATTATTATATAATCTTACAAGAAAAACTAAAGAAAATATAAATGATATAGCAGAAATTGAATATAATAAAAGAAAAAATTACTCTGATCCAAATATTAATAATAAAATTTTATTTGAATCTCTTCCACTTAGTTTAAAAATAAAAACACGTAATAAAAGTAACCAACACCGACATGTTCCTTATGGTTCTAGTAAAAAAAAAGGAATAAAACCAAGTTCTGGTCCTCCTTCTGCTCCAGCTGTTCCTGTTTCTCCTGTTCCTGTTTCTCCTGTTCCTGTTTCTCCTGTTCCTGGTGCTTCTAGTATAAAAAGAGGACCAGGACGTCCTAAAAAAGGAATAAAACCAAGTTCTATTTCTCCTGCTGCTCCTGTTGCTGCTCCTGCTTCTCCTGCTGCTCCTGCTTCTCCTGCTGCTCCTGTTGATTCTAGTATAAAAAGAGGACCAGGACGTCCATCAAAAAAAGCTAAATTATCATCACCTATATTTTATAATGCAGGTTCTAAAACACCACCGCGCATTTCATCTGAGGAAAAAGAAAAAATAAGAGCTGATAGAATAAGAATAATAAAGTTATATAATAAATTAAAAGGTCAAGGTCCTGATAATTTTACATTTAATAAAGATTTATTTGAAAGTGAAATAGGTAATTATCATAAAGCTAAATTTTTAACTTTTTTTGATAAACAAGAACCACATAATATTCCAAAAAGCGAAGAAAAAATATTAGGAGATATAGGATTACTTATTTATATATTATCATATTTTGAAAAAACTATTAATTATAGAACTTTAAATATGTTTAGAACAATGAATAAAATTTTTAATATTAATAAAAGTTTATTAGTAAAAAAAATTAGTGATATACAACTTAAATATTATTTTAAAATTGATTATGTTATAATACCAATTATTTATAAATATTTAAAATATTTTATTTCATTTAAAGAAAAATATTTATTCAATAAAAAAACTGGTTATGAATTTGCTACAATTTATAAAGAGCAACATAAAGATAAAATTGATAAATTATTATATAATATAGATATATTATTTAAAATTTCTAAGGATATTGATATTGACAAATTTTATACAGCCGATGAAATAAATCACATTGATGATGCTGATTATATTGATGATAGTGATCATGATAGTGATGCTGATGATATGGAGTAGCTGAATTAATTAATTAATAATCATTAGTAATAATGCTATTATAAATGATAATATTGCAATTATTAATGATTGTTGTTTATCCATCATATTAAAATAATATGATTCACATAAAAATACTAATCCCTCAAATATATAAGAAAATATTATTATGCTCTTTATATCAAAAATAAGACCAAAAAAGCGCATTGATCCCCAATATAAAATCAAATAAGCCATTAAATGTTTTGCTGCTTTATTTTTGTTTTCAATCCATATATTAGGATGTATTTTTGATAAAATTGAATAATTTAATAATATTGAAAAACTACATGTAAAATCCCAAATACAATTTAATAATAAAAAAACAAAAAGTTAATTTTTGCTTTTATATAAGAATGAGATACTTAATTCCACAACGACGAGAACCGATAGCTCTCTTTGAAATTAAATGAATTCCGCCGTGTGCATCTGCATTCAATTTGACCAGTTTCAGTACTTCTATACTTCTTTGCAACTTCTTTTGTAAAATATCCGATAAAACATTTCTTATGCATAACATTAACTGCATGCTTATTTGTCAGAATTTCTACGAAAGACCCTGGTGTATCTGCATTAATCATCTCCAGACAGATATCGCAATTTTGCGAGCAATGTGAAACTGAAATTTCCCGAAAAAGAAGATTTGTAATCTGATATTCAACATCTGTCTTTAACAACATCTTAATAATGCGAAGTCCGTTAATATATTCAGCATTGATTGAGTCAATATTCCGAATAAATTCAATTTTTCCTTGTATCATATTTTCAATGATACGCATTTCTGCGCGTCGTTTAGATAGATATGACATTTGATCAATTGGAGTTCCAGTGTTTTTTGACAATCGGATTTCATATCTATTCAAAGACGTTTTTGCCATCAGAAATAGATTTGAAGAAAAGTCAGCTGCATTAAAAGGAGGCTCAATATCAGTATCAATTGTATTTACAATGATATCCATTTTAACCTCAATTTTATGCCCACCAAATGAAAATGTTCTCCCAATTCTGAAAGACATCTTAACTATTTTATGTTCAAAGTTTTCACCTAGAACATAGAACAGACTATTTGTTCGTGGAACATCATGAACTAATACACGTCCAGCAAAATTATTAGCATAGGATGTTAGTTTTTGAATGAAACTAGTAGCGCGTTCATTGGTTTTGAAATAAATATCAATATCTTCAGGGATTAACAGTCGCTTGTTGCTCTCTGGATGAAAAGTTTTATCCCAAAATCGATTGTATGGTTTTGGTTCCATTGGCTTTACAAATTCATCAAATAATGATTTATAATGTGTAGCAATTATTTCATCTCTCACCATACCACCATAAATGATACCGTCTTCATTAATACCAATCATCTTGATGTTATTCAACACAATTCTCTTTTCCTTATTCATATTAACAGAAATACACTGCATTCTCGATTGCATATTTTTATAATAAAATAAAATTTAATCATTTTTTATATCATATCCTTTATTTTTATATATTAAATATATATAAAGATAACTTTCTATATATAAATATGCTCTTATAGCTCAGTTGGTTAGAGCGAACGGCTGTTAACCGTTAGGTCGAAGGTTCGAACCCTTCTAGGAGCGTTTTTTTGTTTTTTTGGATTTTATAATATTAGAAATTTTACTATAAAATAAGTCCTGTCTAAGTTTATCATTTGATGATAATTTAGTATTATGAGGAGACATAATATCGAGTACATAATTATTTATATAATTATCTTGATTTATTTGTTTGATATCATTATTATATAATATTCGTTTATCACCAATGTCATCAATAATATCTCTTGATATATCATCTTCATATTGATTATATTTTTCACATAAAGATTTATCTGATATCTCTAAATCTTCTATTTCTTTTTTAGAATCTGATAATATTCTATCTAATTTAGTACCACCTGCAAATTGTCTTATTTCATTTAAATTATAACTAAACATTTTTTTTCTTTTAAACATTGGTATTTTCTTATAAATATTACTATAAAATGTATGAAAATCTGAACTAGGATCAGAATAATCATATATAATATCTAATTCATATCTTGCATATATTGCTTCTTCATCCTGATTTTTTTCAAATAATACTGGTATTTTTATATCAGCTGCTTCTTCATCTTTTTCTGCTTTTCTATATTCACATACATATAAATTTGAATCATCAGGACTTTCTTTTTTTTCTATAATCAATGGTTCTGTTGAATATATAAATTTTTTTTGTTTAATTAATTCTAATAATGCATTATATCTATCATAATCTTTTGTTATTTTACCTCCTATAAAACGTAATAATGATGATGTATCACTATTATAAGTATTTTTCAAATCTCTTAATAAAAATTCTAATTTACTTATAGGTATTTCGTGTGATAATATAGCATTATCATTATAAAATATATCAATACTATTTAATATTTCTAAAACTACATCTAAAAATGCAATATCATAATTATAATAAAATTTAGTATTCATATCTGGATTTGCATTATCTTTAACTTCAACATTAATTTTACATCTATAATCTAATGAATACAAATCAACTGGAAATGGATCTTTAAATGTTTGTCTATATCTAAAATTTGTAATATCTGGATCACTATTTGATAATTCATATTTTATTTTATATAAATCTTCATCAAATTCTGATTGAATATCTGAAAATATTATATCTGTATTTTCAATTAAATAACATACTAATTTTATTAATTCAGATATTATTATTGTATTTATTCCATTTATTAAATTAGATGTTAATAAAATCTTTGGTACATAAATCTTACAATCAATATCTTTTGTAACTGATATATCGTTTTTATATCTTCTTAATGCATCTCCACCAACTACAAATAACCCAATATCTGAATTTAATTCACTTATTTCTTTATTAATATTTATAATTGTTCTATTAATATAACGTCTTAATGTTTCTATTATTGTTATTTCCATTGTATTTATAACAGTTGCTATACTTTCATGTGATAATGCATATATTTTTTGCAAATCTGTATAAAAATAATTATCAAATAATATTGTACCATTAAATGTCGCATAATATTCTTCTATTATTTTTTTTAATGTTGGTGTTTTATAATCACCAAATAATATCAATTTATCAAATATTATTTCACGTATTTTAAAAATATTATAACCTTTTGCTACATATATTTTCTTTATTCCTAATTGTAAAAATATATATAATCCAAATAAATTTAAATAATTAAAACCATTTATTTCATCTTTTTCAATTAAATTTCCTATATTTTTAACTAATAAATTATCCTGTTGAAATGAGGATGTTGTACTATAATATAAATCAATTGATAATATTACTTTTGAAAATTGTTCTATTACACCTCCTCCGTTCATTAATAATGGTTTATTTCTTCTAGCTGCTCTACTTTTTCTATCTGATATTTGTGATTTTCTCTTTTTTTCTTCTTCTAAAGCAGCTAATCTTTCTGCTTCCATTTTTGCTGCTTTTTTTTCTGCTGCTGTTAATGTTTTTGCTACTGGTGTATGTAATTGATGTTGTTGTTGTGATGATTGTATCGGTTTTCTTGTTTGTTTTTTCTTTGGCACTGAATCACTTATATGTAATTTTAAATATAAACGTTTTGATGTTATCAATGATTTTTTATCAATCAAACATGTATCTTCTTCTAAAGTTATATATACATTTTTAGTATTATCTTCTAAATCTACATATTTTTTAATAGCATTAACTAATGGTGTTATTTTACTTTTTAATAATAATTTAATATTTTCTTTTATTGATTCATCAATTAATGCTTTATTATTTATAAAATAATATAAATCAGCATTGGTATTATGCATTGATGATTTTTCATAAGGTGATAATATATCTAAATCATAAAAATCTTTAAAAAATCTATTCCATGATCTTGCACCAGCAATAAAATAATTATATTCAGTTTCTGCATTTGATTGTTTAGCTGTTTCAAATATAGCATTTATATTGCTAATAATATTATTTAAGATGTCATTATATTCAGGTGTATTTAATATTTTATTTTGTAAATTATTTAAATCTATTGTAGTTTTTAATAATCGATGTGTATCTAATTTAATCATATTTGGTGGTAATTTGCGAATTCTTTTTTTTTCAACATGTGTTCTACGTTTAAATGATGATTTATCATATTCTTCTGAACTACTTTGCATATTTTATACTATTTATATATATATTAATTTGTTTTGTTTTAATAGTAATTATTTAAAAAAATGATTAATTACTTATTACTAAATATTTTATATCATAATGGAGAATCAAGATAAGCTTTATGCTCGATTTGCGAAATTAATGGATGAACAAACAAATGAACCTTCTAAAAAAGAAGTTTCTGCTGTTGCGACAAAGTATTTTACGCAATTAAAGAAAGATAAAAAAGCAAATGGTGCTGCTGCCGTGGATGAAAATAAACCTAAGCGTGCACCAACTGCATATAACATCTTCTTTAAAGAGCAAATGGCTGTTCTCAAATATAAAGAGAAAGATTTGTCCAAGGAAGATTGTATGACCGCAAAAGCAAAAATGGCGTATGTTGCTGATTTGTGGAAGGCAAAAAAAGAAGATACTTTTGAAGAAGCTCCTGAAGAACCCGAAGAAGCTCCCGAAGAACCCGAAGAACCCGAAGAAGCTCCTGAAGAAGCTCCTGAAGAAGCTCCGGAAGAAGTTGTAGTTGTCCCTGAACCAGTAAAGCCTGAACCTAAGGCTAAATTTGGTGCAAAAACAGGAGGTGCAGCTAAATATGGTGGCGCTAAAGGTGGGAAGTAAATAGTATCTGTATATATGACAAAATTTTTTGTCATTATAATGACCTTCTATAACCTCTTGAATTGTATTTTAAACCATTATTATCAGGATATTTTTCTTTTAATAATGCTGCTTTTTTTTCATTCCATAAATTAACAACATGTTGCATTTTATCTTTTGCTAATATTTCTTTATTATCTTTTAATAATAGCATTTGTTCTTTAATGAAAATATTATATTCAGTTGGTTCTCTTTTAACCTTATAAAATTTATCTATTAATTTATTTATAGCTTTTTTTAATTCATTTTTATCATCTGTTTTATTTTCAATACATTGTTTAATGTTTAATAATAATTCATCTGACATTTTTTTATTAAATAATTAAAATAAATATAAAAATCATTTTTTTTAAAAAATATTAAGATAATTGTGAATAAAAATTATAAGCAGTTAAATCTTCAACATCATTACAATCATATTGAACAAAATCTTTAACTGGATCTGGTCCGATAACAAATCTATCAGCTTGTCCTCTTGTTCTAATATATTTAAATTCTTCTAATGTTTTGCATTTATAATGATTTAATTGAATATAATTTAAATCAATATTATGATTAAATGGACCTTTTATTATTTGCCCTTTTGTATTTTTTATATGACCATTAGATAAAAATACATCGTGCATTGTATTAAAACCTATAAAATTATCTTTCTTAAATAAAGTTTTAATATGTATATTACCATCTCTTTGACATAATTTAAAACGTTTAGTTAATGGTTCTTTAACATTTGCTTCTTTAAGTCCAGATGATCCAAAAAATCGCCAATTCATACCAATACCTTGACAATCACCAATAATAAATTGATTAATAAAATCTTTAATATTTTTATGTTGTTTTAATACAATAAATTCATCAACATCTATACATGCAACATGTGTAATATTCGATTTAAATAAAATATTATTTTTAAAATGATAATAAGCATTCATTTGCTGGTATTTTGTTGGATAATGAATTACTGTTATTAAATTATCTGAATAGTTTTTTAATATTTCTCTATATGTTGGAATATCTTCATTATCATATATAAAAATATGTGAAAATCCAAGTGCCAAATGATATTTAACAAATTCTTCTATATAATTACTTTCTAATTTTGCTATACATAAAATTACTGGAAATAATTCATCATTAGACATTATTTAAAAATAATAATAAAAGCTTTATATATAAAAAAAATGATTATTATTTATAATATAATTAATTATAATAATAATGACATCTATTGAGAATACAATATTTATGATTAAACACGATTTTCATAAAACAATTAAACAATATTCACAAGTTAAAATTATAACAATTATTAATAATTCTTGTTTAGTTGAAGATATTAATACTAAAGAAAGATTATGGGTCATGTCATATGATATTTATCCAATTGATAATGTTTATTATGGTGGCTGGTGGCAACAAAATGATTATTATGATAATTTATATAAAGAAATTTATTGTTCAAAATAAAAAACAAAAATTATATGACAAAAACTTCAATATTTTTGTCATATAATCCACTCACTTAAAAGTCATAATCATCATCTCCAAACGCGTCATAATAATCATATTGATCATCATGATACAATTTTGAAAGTTTATCAAATTTACCTTTTGCGTGATCCAAATAAACATTCGTGCAACATTCAGGTCTATAATATTCGCTTGTTGGATCTTCTTCTTCAAACCAAATACCTTCGTCGTGTAGCATAAACATTGTTTTTGAGGCAATCTTTTTTAAAATTCCTAATTATTTTAATAATAAAAATTTATCATTTTTTTACTTATATTAAAAATATTTATTCATTTTTATAATTCATAAAAAATGAATATTTATTTATATTTATATTTAAAAATAAATGAATACAGATGTATGTTCTATAATTGCATCATATATTATTACGGAAAAATATGAAATATTAGAATGGATTAATAAAAATAGATTACATAATCATTTACTTGCATTAAATAAATATAGTATTGATTATTTAGAAAACGAATATATTTATTACATTAATTGGTCAAAATTATCAGGTAATAAAAATGCTATTAATTTATTAAAAAATAATTTAGATAAAATTAATTGGAATTTATTGTCATTTAATTCAAATGCTATTAATATTCTAACTCAACATCAAGATAAAATTAATTGGCATAATATTGCTTTAAATAAAAATGCTATTTCTTTAATTAAAAGTAATCTACATAAAATTGATTGGGATATATTATCATTTAATAAGAATGCAATTGAATTACTTAAAAACAATCCTCATAAAATTTCGTGGTATAATTTATCATCTAATAAAAATGCTATTGAATTATTAAAAGAAAATCCAGATAAAATTAATTGGAGCATTTTATCAATGAATAGTAATGCAATTGAATTAATTGAAAATAATTTAGATAAAATTGATTGGGATAATTTATGTATGAATAAAAATGCAATTGATATACTTAAAAAAAATAAAGATAAAATAAATTGGGATTATTTATCTATGAATAAAAATGCAATTGAGCTACTTAAAGAAAATCTTTTAGAGGGGCAAGATAAAATAAATTGGAAAATATTATCATCTAATAAAAATGCATTAGATTTATTAAAAGATAATCAAGATAAAATTGATTATTTTAATTTAACTAAAAATAAAGGTATTTTCTTTAAAAAATTAAATATAGATAATTATAATAAAGTTTCAAATGTTTTATCAATTATATTAAATAATTAAAAAATAATTATGATTTTATATTAAGAAATAAATCTTTTATTGATGTTTTTATATCTTTAACATTTGGATATAATTTTTGTAATTTTTCTGTATTTAAGATATTATTCGAACGTTCTGATAATAAAAGTTTATTTTGTTCTTCTATAGTCATATTTTCCCATATAAAATCAGGATTTTTAAATTTTTTATATAATTCTAAAATTTCATTATGTGATATATAACCTGGATTAACTAAATTTATTGTTCCAATTTCTTTTTTAATTATCATATCTATTAATAATGGTAATAATTCTGGTAAAACAGTCATTGAATTATTCATACTACAAATTTTTTTATAATTAATAATTTTATTAATAAAATTTCTATTTGAATTAATATCATTTGTAATTGGCATTCTTATTCTTACATTTAAAACATTATCAAAATTTTTCATAATTCTATCTGTGAAACCTTTAACAATTGAATATGAAGAACCAAAAAAATCAGGTTCATCATTTTCTAAATATTCTTTTTCATAACCATTAAAAATACATCCTGTTCCCATATATGTTAAATGAATATTAAATTTTTTTGAAATAAATGCTAAATTAAGAGGTGAATAAAGATTATCATTTATATTTATCTTTAAATTACCTTTTTGCTCTAAATAATCAATTGAATTTATATTATCTCCATATGTTCTTCCTATAACTGATATAATTCTATTAGGTTTAACATTTATTATAAAATCTTCAATTTCACTATAATTATCAACTCTTATATCTGTCGTTATAATTTCATTTTCAGATATTGATTTTAAAAGTTCATAAATTTGGTTACCAATCCAACCCTTATGACCTAATAATAGAATTTTCATATAAAGATATTTTTAAATAATCTTTAAATGGTTTAAAGATTTTATATTTTGAACACAAAAATGACAAAAAATTAATTTGCCATATATTCCATCCCTCTGATGACTAATTTTAGTAGTCACCCCATTCCTTCACAAAACCTTCCTCTCCCAACTTTGCTATCTCACCCTTGATCTTCTGCAACTTCTCCTCCTTCTTAAACGCTTTCCTTATTTGCTTTCTTGCATCTATCGTGTATGTATGCGCAAAGCTACAATCCACTTCATAACAGAGACAATTA
>Ga0208599_1000244_pt1 | contig 14844 bp, 21 predicted proteins | sample LakMenEpi17Aug12_FD_150706 | JGI IMG/M metagenome (GOLD analysis project Ga0208599, IMG submission 150706) | Freshwater microbial communities from Lake Mendota, WI - 17AUG2012 deep hole epilimnion (SPAdes) | ecosystem: Environmental > Aquatic > Freshwater > Lake > Epilimnion/Euphotic zone ... | reverse complement strand
GCGCTGTTACAGGCTCGATGGGCCGGCCGGTAGTTGTCCGGGCTGTTGGTGCCGCCGTTCATTAGTGGAACTACGTGGTCGATGGTGTCGGCGCCGGGCTTGCCGCATAGGGCGCATGGGGGTTGTTCGGCGAGTATGCGTGTACGTGCGCGTTTGTATTCGGGATCGTTGTATGCGTTGTTCACGTTGTCAGGTTACGTGGTTAGGTTCCGCCTCGGGGCGCCGCCCCGAACCCCGTAAACCTTCGCCGGAAGGGCGCCGGCTCGGTTAGGGGTCGTGTGCGTGTGGCCGTCGTGTCGGGTTCGGTTGTTGCCCGGTATGTGATCGGTATGTTTCTTCGGCCGTGTTGGGGCATAGTGCGCTAATGGCCACCCACGGATTGCCCAACCCGTTCCCACGTGCTTAGTAGTTAGTGCCTATTTACTATCGCCCGATTATGTTTACGGGCCGCCTCGGCGCTTTGCCGCATTTGTCATGTCTGACCGCAAGCGCGCCGATCTACCCACGTTCCCGTGTGTTCAATGTCCCACGCCATGCGACCGGCGAACAACCATGGCAACCGTTACGGGTTGCGTGCCTTTGTGAGGCTATGTAGTGGCCGAGTAGCCGAGAAGTCGTAACAATATTGCGTCCCTATCCGTTTCCCAACGCCAAACATGATTTTCAACGTTGGCAAGTCCTAACGTCATAATCCACGTGTCTTGCGCCGTGGTCAATTGGTTATTGCCAACTTTCAATTCGGCGAACAATATTTGACCTAAATGAGGGTGCGCTAGGACTAGGTCAGGGAACCCGGCGTTCCCGTCAATCCATGTTGCCCAACGGCCGTTTGCTTTTTGGGCCGGCAAGTCATGGTGAACGATCCAACCGCCCTGTTGGGCGACGTCAATAACCCAACGTGTAAATTCGCGTTCGGTGACCGCCGGCTTTTTGTAGGGCATTACCAACCCAACACTTTTGCGGCAACAATGCCGCCCACGATGACGCCGTATAGAAACCCGACGGCGAACGCAAACGCCATGTACCGGTTTGTCATGACCGCCATGTTTCAATAATTCGCGACGCCTGACTTGGCGAAAGTTGCGACAACAAGGTTGCGACACCCAACACGTCGTCGACGGCGCTTTGAATCGCGTGTTCCTCCGTAAACCCTCGGTCGGCGGCCAAACGGCGAATAAATGCCATTTGCTTTGGTGTCGCGTATGAACCCGAGCCGGCGGCGACCCCCACGGTACCGCCGGCCCGGGCGCTAGCACTCGCATTGTCGGCAACGCTTACCGAACCATTGCCTATGCGAGCCACTTTGACCATTTCTTCGCGTGACGGTTTCTTTGTCCAATCCGTCCCGGCGAAACCTAACAGGGCGATCACTCGGCCCGTTGCCGACGTGGCGCAATTCTCAATTCGGCTTGTGCTGTTGACGCCTCGGTCGGTTAGTAATTCCTCGGCATAGTCAACGCCGGCCGGCATGGGGTCGGCCATGTCACGCCACGCGGTCGCTTTCATGACAACGCGTGTTGCGTCGTCGTACACGATTTCCGTATGGATTGCGCCGTTAGGGTATTTGTCAAGGAATCGAGCAAGTCTGACCGCAACCGGTTCGTAGTCGTCAAGGTTGAACCCCATTAGTACCCGTTTTCCCATAGGTAGCGACTAATTCGAGCGCCGACAAACCCGGCAATAACGCACGAAACAATGACGAACAACATGGCCGACTACTTCAAGTCGTGAACGATGTTTCGCGCGGCCGCCAAAACAGCGTTACGCATAAATTCGCTAACCGGAACGCCGGTTTCTTTGGCGGCAATGCGTACGTGGCTTGCCTGTCCGGGCGTGAACAGGGCGACCAACCGTTCGGTCGCCAATTCGGCTTCGAACGGATCAACGGATCGGGGCCGGCCAATGCGCGTGTTGTTTTCGTTGTTCATATGTTTAGTCTCCAAACTCGGGTTGGTGCCGCGTGTTTACTTACCTTAGCGGAATTTCGGAATTCGCCGGTTGCCACGATGATTCGTTGCGCCGCCATGGTGCGGAACACGGCGCCGACCGAACGTCCTTCGTTTGGCAATGGCAGGCCGCGTATGGCGCACCATTCGTACACGTCGTCGGCCGTGAACGTTGGTTTCATACGGGCAACCGTTTCAATGGTTGCGTAAATATGTTGGCGCCATTCGTTCGGTGCGTTGTTGTATGCCCGGTCGGCCGATTCGGTTGCCCGTCGGGCCGATTCGATTGCGTCAAATATGGTTGGTTCGTTGTCGGTCATTGGTCATGCTTTTCGCAACAATCCGGGCAAATATGGGAACCGGTGCCGGCGACTTCACGCCAACCGGATTTCGCTATTGCCAATTTGCGGAAAATAGGGTCGTTCCACGTTGCCGTGTAATACACGTCCGCGCTTTTCTGGCATGTTTGGCAGAACGCTACTGCCAGAAACCGTTTTGTTCGTCCGCGTGCCATTAGATGCCCGGCCGGAAATCACGATGATTGCGTCGGATTCGGCGAAATTCGGCGATTAGTGCCGAAAGTTCGGCGAGTGCGTCGTCAAGTTCGGCAAGCGCTTCGGCAAGGCCGCCGTCGTCGTTGACGATTGGCCGTTCGTTTGGGAACAGGTCGGCCGTGAATGCCGCAAGTTGGTCGTAATAGTTACCCATTGAAAACGCCTTTCGGTGCTGTTGCTACCCATGGTTGCCAACCGTTGCCATAATGTTTTTCGGCAAAGTTGAATAGAAACAGGCCGGCGCGCAAGTTCAACCGAGGGTTGAACAGGTCGTCGCATTCCTCAATTAGGCCGTGCGTTTGGAAGAATCCGGCCGGGCGCCATGCGGTTGGTAGGCAATGTGCGCCGTTTAGTTGGAGAAGTCCACGGGAACCGCCGCTTACGTCCCGAGGGTTGAACGCCCACGGTTTACAGGCCGATTCACGAAACAGGACAACCGACAGGGTTGCCAATTCTTCGGCCGGCCAACCCTCTTGAACAGCCATTCGTAGTGCGTCGTCGCACGACCGCACCATGTCAACCGCCAATGGCGGCGTAGTTGTTCGGGGCGCCGTGATAGGCGACGCAACGGTTGTTGTGGGGACGGTTCGGGCCGGGCCGGATTGCCCCGATTCCGGCGATTTCAGGGTACCTAGGAACAGGATCGTCCCGAAATAGCCGGCAAGCGCCGACGCTTTCAGGAACGCCAAAATTGCGGTCATTAGCGAACCTCCAAAGGGTATGGCATTCCCCACGTGTCCCAAGAGAACGCGCGAAACGCTATTTGTGCGGACTTGACTTCGCCGGTTTCAGGGTTGCGGAAAATTTGAACCAATACCTGCCGGCCGTCGTCGATGATCCCTACAAACGGTTCGTAGATATACGCCGTTGGTTCGCCCATTTCGCTTGCCTTTCGTCGGTAACGAAAAGGTTAGTCGGTAATCCGCTCGATGCGTGGGATTTCAGGGAAAACGTTTGTGAACGCCTGTCGCACGCGTGCGGCGGCTTTCGCCATGTCCGGCGCAATTTCTATGTGGAACCATGTTCCGCCGGGCGCCCCGGCAATTGTTTTTGTCTGGTAAACCGTCCATTTTTGCCGGTCGCAAAACCAACCGCGCCCATGGGGCGACGGAAAATAATCTAAACAGGCCTCAACGCCTAGTTCGGCGTTCGCTTCAATAATCCTGTCAAGCCATGCGATGGCGGCGCGGCGCCGTTCCGGGCCTAACGGTTGCGGCCCTACTGCGGCACGACGGGCAAACGATAAGTCAACCGCGCGGCCTGTCGAATGTACCGACATTGACGTTTTCCCTTTGCCGCGTATCGGACGGACGCCGTAAGCGCCTAGGTTGGTCAACAAGCCTTCTGACGTGCGGCGTGCCTCAATAATCCATTGCGCTAATCCGCCTGTTATCCCGTTAGCGGTTCCGTCGTAGCCCGTGTAGGGCCGTGAACCGGGGACGTTAGGCCGCGCCGGCCGACCCACGACCAAACGCCATGTCGCCGGGATTCAACCAACGCAACAGCGGCGGCAAAATTGCGGCGACACCGGCGGCGGCCATTTCGCGCCAACCGGCTTCAAAGTTCCCGGCGACCCATACGGCCAATGCGGCGGCGGCGAACGACCTGACATACGACATGGCGGCTCGCGCCGCGCGGCGGTCAATCATTGCCGGCCCTATGGTCGTCCAAATGCGCGTCCAATTTGCCTTCAATCCGCCCAAGCGATCTAGACACGTCGTCGTGGTCAATTCGGTTTTGTTTGCCTAACTTGTGGATTGCGGCAACCAACATGGAAAAACCGCCCGTAATAATGGCCACGACGACGGGCGTTTCCACGAAACTATTTGGCGGAACTAATAAGCGGTTGCTCGGCCATGAATTGTTGAACAGTGTCGATGACCTCTAACTCTGCCGGAGTGGCAGGACGTTCGACGTCGTCAATCTGAACCATGATGGGGTCGGACATGGTCTTCTCCTAGTCGCGGTAGCCGTAGACGTACACAGTGCCGCCCGTGTGGGTTGTCGTGGCAAGCGACGTAATCGTAAAAGCCGTGTAGGACGTCGTGTTGTTTAGGTAGCCGGCCCCTGTCAGGCCGTAACCGGTCGTCAACATTGAGACATACGAAAACGCAATAGCGGTCTCGTCGGCCGCAAACGGGCGAAAGATGTCCGCAACCATGTTGAGGCTTGACGTTGACTGTCCGCCGCAAAGCCACGCCGCGCCGTTGGAAACGTTGGCCGATGCCGCGGCCGCCGCAAAGGTTGCGCCTTGCGCGGACTGATAGTACGCAGACGTTGTTGCGCCCAACGTCAACGCAAAATTGTTGTTGCCGGTGTTAGCGGAGGACACGCCGCCGGCGACGACGATCCGGTAGTTTTCGTAGTCCGCAGAAAATGCGTCGGTGACCGTGGTCGTGGTGACGCCGGTGCCGATTGTCTGAGTTTTGATAAGCCAAAAACCCGCTTTGTTAAGTTGTGCGGCGGTCAGAATTGACCCTGCGACGAAATCCGGTGGCGTTGCCATGGCGGTTAGGTTAAAGCATTGTCGGCGTCGAGGACGCCATACGTTGCGTCGTCCAATGTAAATGCGTAGACGACGTCCGTGGGCGACGTGAAATATTTGACGTAATGACCGCCATTGGGCGTGATCCGGTGTTCAATGCCTTCAACAGCCGATTCCTGTTCACGTTCGGTTGGTACGCCGCCAACCAATACTGATTTTGTGATTTTCACTGTTTGGCCAATGTCAACCGTTGTCGCCGCGTCCCGTTGAATATTGGTCAACGATCCGAACCAAACGCCGACCGAATCAAACCGGGGCGCCGGCTCGGGTTCCAACAAATAATTGGCAAGCGTCAACGCGGCGCTGTTGTCATGTAACAACGAACCGTTGAGATACAGCGCTTTTACAAAATACTTTGTTTGACTTGCGGCGTCATTAGCGACCTGTTGTGAACCGCCGGCCGGCGTGACCGCAACACGGTTCGTTATGTCTTGCGCTTCAAACGTAATACTAATTTCTTTATATGGGACGCCTGTTCCGTCGTCGGTCAAGTCAAGCACCGGCGCGGAAAGGGTTGCGCCAATTCTGTTTTCGGATACCAACACGCCTGACCGGTCAATAAAAATTCGGCCACGTTCCGCTGTTGTTGTAATGGCGTCAAAATACGCCTTTACGTTGGTGCCTTCCGCAATGGCGTACGAACTACTGCCACCCAATTCGACGGTTCCCGTAGCAATGTCTCGGGCGGCGCCTGACGGAAACGCAACTTCCGTACGGTCAAGAATGGCGTTTATGCGTGCGCCTGTTAGTTCCTTTGTCGGATTGTGGGCGCTAATAAACGTTTGCGCTAAACGGTAAAACGCGTCGGCGCATGTAACCGCAACCGTGTCCTGCCCGGATAGGGAAAAGTTGTAGTCATAGTTCACGATGTAACCGGTAAACAGGCGTTCGGCGACGTTTGCCGCGTCGTAGCGTGTAATCCTCACGGCGCGGCCGGGCGCAAGCCCGGGGACGTTTCCTGTTGCGTCGTAGTACGGGTTCGTCGGCGCCGTGTCAAACGGGCCAAATACGCCGTCAACTTTGGAGTCGTTCAGTACAAACCCTGCCGTTCCCGACGGGAATTGGTCGTCAGAATTTTTGCGCCCACGGTTGATTGACAATGACGTCACGCCGTCCGTCACCGACGCAAACGTGGTCGTTCCGTCCAACACGTATGACGTTGAATCCAAAACGCCGCGTAACGAATCGTCCAACGTAAACCCGTCAACAACAAAACCGCAATCTATTTCGACGTCGTAGTTTCCGCCGTTGACAACCGCCAAGCCGGGCATTACGCAACCGCAATGTTGGCAGGGCCGGACACTTGGTTATATTGCCGGATTGCGTCCACGACGGCGGCGCCAATGTCTGCCGACGTGGCAAGGCCGCCGTTGACGTTGACGGTAATTCCCGTACCGGCGAAAGGGTCATAACCGGCCAAAAACCCTTCCGGCGGTTGCCAATTTGAAAGATCAAGAGCCAAACCAAGCGACGCGGCCGACGGCCCCGAACCGCCTTCGGCAGACATGCCACCGGAAGTACGGCCGCCCGACCTGCCGCCTGCCGCCGCGCCCGGCCCAATATCTAAACCGCCGCCCGGCAACGCCGGCATAGCGCCCATAGCGCCCCGGTTCTCACCAAAAAACGTGTTGCCGCCAACGCCTGACGTGCCGCCAACGTCCGGCAACCCGACCCTTGGCAACAGGGATACCGTGCCGCCCGGTCGCAACCAATCAGGGATTTTGTTCCAACCGGTAATCAACATGTTTATTGCGTCAATAGCAACGTTGACGGTTCTAACGATCCCGTCAACGATTGCGCCGACGGCTCGAGCCGCGCCCGAAATGATCGGGCCAAACACGTCATACAATTTGAACAGGCCGTTGATGACTAGCGGAATGACTTTCAACCCAATATTGAACAGGACGTCGGTAAACGCGATGAACGCCGGCGCAATCTTGTCGCGCACCACGGTAAGAACCGTTGACAAGGTTTCGCGCATACGGTCAAACGATTCGCGGTTGTCGTCCAATATTTTTCGGAACATGCCAAGCGCTTTACCGGCGCGTTCAACAATGACGTCCTGAAACATGCGAAACACGGGAACAACTTTGTCCTGAATTTCGCCGTATAGAAATTGAAACGCCGGTACCAAATAGTCGTTGATAATCGGGACGACGTGCTTTTGAATAACGGCCCCGATGTTCGCCATAGCCTCGGAAACGCGCGGCCCGACTTCGTCCGAGAGAAACGTGAACGCCCGGCCTAACACGTTGTTTAGTACTTCGGCAAGGTTCGACAGGATCGGCAACAGCCACGAACCGACGGTTTCAACCATTTCGCCCAACACGATTTTTAGGCGTTCAATACGGCCGGCAAACGTGTTGGCGTTTTCTGCCGACGCGCCGCCGAAAATGTCGGCAAGTTCCTTCTGAACTAACGCAAAATCTTTGGTTGTTTTCGCCTCCTCCGACAGCGTCACGCCCAACTTTGAAAGGCCGGCAACGTTGCCGCCATAAGCCTTAGCAAGCGCAAGCGAAACGGAATCTAGGTCGCGGCCTGTCCCGGCGGAAATGTCCATTGCCAACGACAACACGCTTTGCGCCTTTGACACGTCGCCGGTAGCACGAACCAACGTCGACAGGGCCGGCCTCAACTTGTCGTCCGCCACGCCCGACGCAATAGCCATTTTCCCCAATTGCTTGTCAATGGCGGCGGCGGCTTCGTCCGACGCGCCTGCCACGTTTTTTAGGGTCAACGCCAATTGAGTAAACGACTTTTCGTCCTCGGCGGCCGCTTTTGCGGCGAACGCAAGTCCGGCCCCGATAGCGGCGAACGACGCCGCAAACGCCGCGCCGGCGACTTTGACCGAACCGGTGAGGCTTGAAAGGCTTGACTTGGCGTCCTTTACGCCTTTGTCTTTGAATGTTGAAACAATGTCTACGCCGACGGCCATGCGCTACCTATTCGTTCCCATGGCGGCAATGCGCCGCGTCAAAGTTTCCTCTAATTCTTTCACTAACCGTTGTATTTCCTTTGTGCCGCCTTTACGTGTTGCCCGGTAGATTGCCGGCCCCATGATTTTTGTTCGGCCGGGCGCCGATTGTTTGTAGCCGCGTGACGTTTCTTGATCTAACGACATACTTAGATGGTTGATGTTTTTGCGGCCTGCCACTTCAAAGATTGCGGCGGCCGGGTTGTTTTGTTGAATGACGATGACGCCAACAGCGTTGCGGCGCGTGTCGTATTTCACTTTCAACGACGCGGCGGCTTTGTCGGCAACGTACGGAAACTTCTTTTTCCGCGCGCCTGACTTACCTTCTTGTTCCCATAGGTTTGCCATGCCCGACAATGGGACGCCAACGTCCCGGTAACGGCCGGCCGTAGCCTCAATAGCCGGTTGCGCTATTTGGTTTACGTTCTCTTTGAACGCCTTAACCAATTCTTTGTCAATTTTATTTAGTTGGTTGATTACGAATTTTACGCCCGTAATTTCAACCTTTGCGCCGTCCATGGTTTAGCGACGCCGCTGTTGCGCCGCTCGGGCCTGTTCGTTTCGCACGTGTAGGACGGTAGCCAAATCGTGTACGTCGAACGGGATATTAGGCGGCCAAAACCCGTATTCGATTAGGAGTTCGGCGAGACTTCGGCGCCAAGTCTCGCGTCCGTAGGGTTTACGGGTTCGTCCGCTACGACTTCTAAGTCGGCAAGTTGTTTGACAAAATCGTCAAACACGATTGGGACGGTTCCGCCATTGCTCTTTGTCGCTTCATAGGCGAGAAAGGCCAAGTCCTCAATAGCAAGTTCCGTGCCTAGTCTTGACGCCTTTGATTTATAGCGGCGTTCCCATGCGACCAAGTCGGCAAGCGACGTTCCCACGGTTACAGGGTCGGCGCCTTTCAACGTGTAACGAATCGTTAGTAGGGCCATAGTTGTTGCCTTCCGTGTCGGGCCGGCGGCGCCGGATTTTGTTTACGGTGTGACGTCGGCGGTGTATGTTCCGCCAATGAAATTGATCGTAATTTGGTTTAGCGAACCAAGTTCGGCCTGAATGACCGGCAACTCGGCCAACAGACTTGAACTAAGTGTGAACCCCGGATTCGTCGTCGAATCGGCCGCAGAAGTCGGCTTGACGACCAACGTTGTTTGCGTCCCGACAAGCGGCGCAAGCGTCGCATAAACTTCGGCGGCCGCGTACGTCAAAAACATTGTGACACTTGCGCTATGGGCGCCCAACCCGGCGACGCTTGTTCTAACCGTTGAACCAAACGTCGTGTTGTCCTGAGGCTCGAACGCAACAACAACCGACGCCGCCGTTGCGAATCCGGTTAGGTCAACGCTGTTGATCTTGACGACCGGATTAGATAGATACTGATTCGTTGCCACGTTTTATTCCTCCGTGTTCCGTTTGACTTTACGACGCGTTGACGCCGGTTCCGCGTCAATCGTTCCGACCGGTTCAATAAAACCGCCTACGACTAGCGCCTCAACATTGGTTCCCGGCGGCGGAATGAACAGGTCGCCGGGCTTGCCGACCAATGGGGACAGGACACGCCACGTCACGCGATAGCCGCCATTTTGATTGTCATTTCGTAGCCGGGCGCGTCCGTGCCGCCAATCGCAACCGTCGTGGGCCGAAAATCAACCATGGCAGGGTTTTCGGCCGTGACTTTGGCAACGATCCCTAACAGTTGTTCAAGCGCGTCAAGGTTGCCGGGGCCGGACGAAATCGCAATGACCGGAACTTCCAATTCAACCGATTTATAGGTGAAGTTGTCGCCTGTTGGGGCGCCGATCAGAACGCAACCGGGCGTAATGTTCCGAGGGTCACGCGTTACCGGTAGGCCGGTAATGCCGGCCAACTTGACCGCAAGCGCGTCAAGCGCCACGTTTAAAAAGTCTGTTGCCATTAGGCGATAGCCGGCCGGTCAATGCCTGCCAATTGTTTTATTGGGGCGGTCAGGCCGGGCATGGCGTAGTTCCCCATTTGGTCAAACGACGCAAACGCTTCGCCGAGCGAACCGCGCATACGGTAAATAGCGCCGGCGTACATGACGGTTGCCAACCGGACGTCGGCCGACGGAACGGTTGTTAGCGAATCGACGTAACCGGATTCTTGCCGGCGGCGAAACATGAATTGGGAACTAGCGGCGGCGGCTTGCGTAATTAGCGCCGTGTCGTTGGCAGACACTACCGGAATGTTCAACCATGCCGACACGTCGCCGGCCGCAATCCACGTACACGTCGGCGTGTAAGTGACGGTTCCGGTTGACGCAATACGTTCAACATTGTCACCAACAGCCGCATATAAAACCTGATTGGCAATTGGTACCTGATCGTTGAACAACAGGTCGCCTTCGTCGTCAACCCCAATAAACAGGTATTGGGGCAGGGCGCGAACAGTCGTGGTGGCGTTGAATGATGCTTCAACGCCGGCCACGACAATTGTTCCGCCGACGACTAGGTCGGCTTCGGTCAATAGTTGAACAACCGCAAAGTCGTCAACCCGGTACCGGTTGGTTACCGTGTAAACGGCCATTGCGGCGCCGTGTACCGATCAGGCGACGACGATGTACTTGACCAAGTCGGCGTCCGCAACGAACGGCGCAACATATCCGTAATAGGACATGGTGCGGCCAAGCGTTCCGGGAACTTCAACCGACAGAATGCCGCGCACCTGTTCGTAGAACTCAATTGCGTCGCGCTTTGCTACATACAGCGTGCCGGTCGCAAAGTTCCTGTCCGCGACAAGGTTGAGGCCGAACGGGTTGAACGTGTTGGCAACCGTAATGTTGGCCGAACCCATACCGTTGACGCCCATAAGGCCGGCGGTCGCCGTGTACGGGAAAACCGGTCGCTTGTCGCCGTCCAACTGTCCGCCCAACTTCTTCCAAACGTCCACGGAAACGAACATGGTGTCAGGCAGGAAGTTTGACGCGGTCAGAATGTCGCCGGCCGCGTCGTACATGGCGGCAATAAGGGTTGACGGATCGTTGGCCGTAACCGTCCATGTCGAACCGGACGCCGTTGCCGCCGTTGTGATTGCGTCGGCAAGAATGTCGTCGGTCTTCAACATGTACTGTCCGACAAGGTCGCGAACAATAATGTCCATTGCCGCCGGGTTCGTAAACTCAATGTCCTGAATTGACAGGGTCACGCCGCCGGCTACGGTTTGCTTCGACACGACGTTTGCCGCAATAACGGGCGTCGTTGCAGACACCGGGTCAAGTTCGGCGGCTTGTGCGGCCACCGACGTATGCGTCGTCCACGTGGGACGGATAAAAGTCTTTGAATTTCCGCCGTCCGGCATGGCGCGCGCCCCAACGGCCGCCACGGTTGGGCGCACGTAGTTCAAGTCCTGAAAGACAGGGCCGAGTAGCGGCACCGGGAACAGCGGCGTATTCGTGGTCGTCGTGTCACCGGCGGCCGCTTCAAACGCCGTACGGCGCGACTCGGTGAACTCGGTGACGACGGCCGCAACGTTGCGGAACGTGTCGCCGCCAATATGGTAAGCGGCCATGTATTCGCCGACAGTCGGAATGTCAAAACGACGCTTCGGGGCCGCCGGAATTGGCGCGGTCGGAATGGTCGCCTCAACGTGGGCAGGCGTGTTCTCGGTCATGTCTGACGTTTCCTTTTCCTCGATTACGGTTTCAGTATTGTCACTATCCGCAACGGTTTCGGGGATTTCCTCCGCCGCCGCAATTTCGGTAATTTTCGCGTCGTCGTAAGCGCCATAGGCGACTAACGAAATTTCTACTAGTCGCGCTTTTTCAACGATGACGACGCCGTCCGCATTTGTCTTGGCAACAATCGGCGTTGCGCCGACGGACACGGCGTCATAGGCGCCGGCCTTGACCAATTCGACGGCGTCGTTGGCGGCCGCCGTGTTGGCAAACGTGGCCGTAAACAAAAGGCCGTCGTCCGCGTCAACTAGTTCTGTCACGGTTCCGCGCAATGCGGTCAGGTCGTGGTTTTCAACCAACTTTGCCGGCTTAGCGTTGACGTCAAACGCGCCACGACGAAACATGACGGTTTCGCCGCCAGACAGGACAGCAGGCTTGTCCCATGGGACGGCGACGCCGGTAATAGTGCGCGACTTGTTTTCGCCGGGCGCCGCGTCAAGCGTGACCGGTTCGGCTTGAAACCTAAACATGTTTGGATCGTACGTAGCCGGCAAGCCGTTCGCCGGTATTTTCTTCGGGCATGTCGTCGGACATGTTTTCAGACTCGCCGCCGTAGTTTTCTTCCAAATATTCGTCGGCGTAGAATTCAACGAACGTTCCACGCGGAAGCACGTTGTCCATAGACAAGGTTTCGGCGATTGCTTCGGCATACATTTTGACGCCGAACAAATACAGGTCTTGCCGGGCCTGTTGCGACGATTGATACGAATATGAACCGGTTGACACGCCGACAAGGTACGGCGGCACGGACGCAAGCCGGGACGCCTCTAGCGCCGAATAATTGGCCGAGTCGATCAACAACATTTTGTCTGGCGTTGTCGCCGTTTCGCGAAATTCGACGTATTGGTTTAGGGCCGCAATAGAATTTCCGTTGCGTCGTGCCGCTTCAAACGCCGACACCATGTCGGTTAGTTCCTGCCCTGACATTGGTTCAGAACCTTCGCGCTGTTGAAGAATCCCGGACGGAATCGGGCTTGACGCGTTCCTATTTCTTGCGGCTTCAATCTTCAACGCGGTTTCAATGGCGCCGGGCGCCGCATAGATCAAGCCTTGCGCCGGCGACAAAAATTGAATCACGTTGTCAACGTCCAATTCGCCGCCCTGAAAGAAAATCTGTTTTGACGGGCCGAACCATACAGGGCCGTTACCCATGTCGGGCGTTTGAATCGAACCGGCCGGTAGGCGTGTAAACGATGCCGGGAACCCGTCACGTGTCCGCGACGTCACGTACCAAAACGCGCGGCCTGCCATGACTAGATCGTCAAGCGTCCACGACATGAGAAATTGGTACGGGACGGACGGATCAGGGCGCCGCAACCATGACCGAGGGTCAAGGTAAACCTTTTCGCGTTCGCCGTCCAACCAACGTTCGTTGAACATGCGAAGTGGCATACAACCAATGACCGACTTGAACAGGTTTAGCGACCGCGTAATTGCCGGAACAGCAACAGCCCTGTTACGGGCTTCGCCTTCTTGATACGAATAATATTGGCCGATCATTGCGGCGCCCGTGCCGGCGCCCGTATATGCGCCAACAGCCGCCTTCAATTCGGCCGCAACCGGCGCCGCCTTTTTCTTCCCAAACGTTGCCACGCCGAAAGTATTACCGACGTCCCGTCGGGTTGGTGGCATTGGCGACGTGGGGGGAAGCCGATCCCGACGAAAGGCCAAGGGAACACGCCGCCAATGCCGACCGCACGTTATCCGCCGGCGACAACGATCATTGGTTTTCCGTATGCCGCCGGCCGTGAAACCATGGCAACCGACCAAACTAAACAGCGCGCTAATTCGATTGGCCCCGACGAACGTTGCGACGACAGGGCAATCCCGTTTTGGGCGCGAACAGCAACCGCCCGTTGTACGTGTTCCGCCAACATTGTTTCGCCGGTATGGGCGACGCGGCGTTGGTCAATAAGCGCACGCACGGGCGCCGTCCATTTCAACAATTCGGCGTAACCAACAATTGACTTGCGCTGTTCCAATTGGCGTGGAAAATGTAGGTCAATTGACGGCGACACGGCGAACCGGTTTCGGGCGTCCTGACCGAGCCGGCTTATTTCTGCCAAACATTCGGTCAACGTGTCAACATGGAATTCAACGGTTGACGCAACGCGGCCGTCAGGCAACACGACCGACCTAACCGCAAAATATCGGGATTCGTCCAACGACGTTTCAACGGCGACAACGCCGCCGGCCGGCAACGCGTCGTCGACACGTAGTTCCGGCCATAAGCCGGGCGGAATCCAACCACGGTCGGACGCAACCCAAAGGTTGACCGACGCCCGTAAAAACGCCGCCCGGTCAGGCGATTCGGCTTCGGCCTCCAACGTTCGCATTTCCAACGTGTACCCCAACGCCGGGTTGGCATATTCCCACGCGGCCGGCGACATGGGGTCAAGTTCTGGCCCGGGCGAAAATTCGGCGAAATACAGGCGCCCTGACTTTCCCGAATCTATGGCACGCAACCCCTGTTCCCGGTACCTAAGAAACACGGTTGAATCTTCCGTTCCGGCTGTTGAAAACATGAGGAACAACGGATTAGGCCGCGCACGGATCGTCGGCATAAGGCCGGCGTCAATTGCTTCGGGCGACACGCCAAACACTTCGTCAACCAACACGGCGTCGCACGACAAGCCGTGACCAACCGAACCGGTCGCCGCTTTGACCAACCAACGTGAACCGTCCGGCATACGAATTTCGTTACGCCCATACGCACGCGAAACCTTTGCGCCAAATGCCGATTCGAGAATGTCGGCCAACCGGTAAAACAATTCAACCGCCACGTCCAACCGGTGCGCCGTCGTCAACACGGTCACCGGCCGTTTCAACCGTTTCGGCCATTCGCATAACAGCCAACCAACAGCCGCCGCACCTAACAGGCTTTTCCCGTTCTGCCGGGCAACAGAAAACAACCCAATCCGGTGTTGCCAACGTCCGTCGCCGTCAACAGCAAACAACCCATTCAACACGTGCCGTTGCCATGGCATAAGCGTCACGCCCAACCATGTTTCCGCAAAGGCCCCCACTTCACTACCGAGCGTTCCGGCCGCGTCTGACCAATCCGTTTCGAGCCTCGGCCGATCCCGACCAATCCCGACCGGTTCCGGCCTGTTCCCTTTTGAGATACGGTCAAC
>Ga0208599_1000242_pt1 | contig 14866 bp, 6 predicted proteins | sample LakMenEpi17Aug12_FD_150706 | JGI IMG/M metagenome (GOLD analysis project Ga0208599, IMG submission 150706) | Freshwater microbial communities from Lake Mendota, WI - 17AUG2012 deep hole epilimnion (SPAdes) | ecosystem: Environmental > Aquatic > Freshwater > Lake > Epilimnion/Euphotic zone ... | reverse complement strand
TAACATTTGCAATCATTCCACATTCTTTACATATAAATACTCTGTAATTATCTGCACAATCAAGCATTTTTTCTTTTAAAAATGATGCTGTTCCATGTCCAATGAAACAATCACGTTCCATTTCTCCAAGTCGTAATCCTCCACCTCTTGCTCTACCTTCCGAACATTGTCTAGTTAACATAACAATTGGACCATTACTGCCACGAGAATGAATTTTATCTGCAACCATATGTTTCAATCTTTGATAATAAGTTGGACCAATGAATATTTCTGTTTTAATTTGCTCTCCTGTTCTTCCATTATACATAATCTCGTTTCCATATTTTTCTAAACCTGTTTTTTCTAATAATGACGCAATATTCTCAACACCACAACTATTAAATGGTGTTGCATCTCCCTCAGCTCCTAAATAACAACTAACTTTTCCCATTATACATTCCATTAATTGTGCCATTGTCATTCTTGATGGTATCGCGTGCGGATTAATAATAATATCAGGCACTATTCCATCTTTAGTAAATGGCATATCTTGATGTTCATATATCATACCAATACTTCCTTTTTGTGCAGAACGAGATGCTACTTTATCTCCTACTTCCGGTTTTCTATTTTTTCTAATTCTAATTTTACAGAATTTATATCCATCACTATTTGTTCCAATATAATTATAATCAATATATCCATCATCATTTGCTTTCATAGCTGTTGAATTATCTTGATATGTATTTTTTCCATTAATTTTACGAGGCATTACTTTACCTACTAATATATCATTTCCATCAATATAAGTATTCTTTGGCACAAATCCACTTTCATCCAATTTTGAATATGAAAATGATGGTTTAATTGTTGTCATTTCACTTGGATTAATAAATATTTCTTCTTCACCTGAACTATGATTTTTAGCACATTGATCTCTAAATGCTTTATAATATGTACTTGTAAATAAACCACGATCTAATGCTGATTTATTAATCATTACACTATCTTCCTGATTAAATCCAGAATGTGTCATAATTGCTACAATTGCATTAACTCCAGATGGTAATTCATTACTATTCGTATATTTTGATAATTTAGTTGATACTATTGGTTTTTGTGGATAATTAATCACATGTGCCATTGTATCAATTCTATTTGTAAAATTACTTGCAAATATTCCTAATGCTTGTTTTCCCATTGCACAATTACTAACTGCAAATCCATCTTTTCCACCAATAAAACTATGATCAGAACTTGCTATTTCTAAATCTGCAATCATATTATTAGTAATAGTAAATTTGCGATGAAATTCAATAAATAATAAATTACCTTTAAAAGATATCAAATTAGAAAATTCTTCAAAAGATTTAAGTTCTAAATTTTGTTTATATGTATATGTTTTATATAAATCATATTCATTAATAGTTGCATATTCTCTTAATAATTTTTTATTATATCTTACACCAATTATTCTATAATATTTAATAATTGTTTTTGGTGATGTTTTCCAATTTAATGGTATTCCAAATTCTGTTAAAATATTATTAACATTTTCATCATTATTATTATTATTATTACTTAAATAACCTGCTACAAATTCACGTTTAATTAAATCACTTGATTTTAATAGCCATTCTGGTATTTTATTAATAATATTATACATAAATAATCGAAATAAATTATCATTATTTTTAAATCCTAATGTTTCTATATCATTTACTATTTCATTTTTATCAAATTCATTAATTTCATCAAATTCTGTATGTAAACTATAATATCCCGCCAAACGACTAATAATACTCATATAATAATATTCATTTGTTAATGGTATTAATTCATTTTCAAATTTTTTAAGATTTAATAAACTTAATATTTCATTATTAATATCATTAATTTCAACAATCTCTTTATTATCATTTGATATATAATTAGGCATTAAATTAATGCCCAATTTCATCGTATTATTAATTTTATATACTTCAACCCATCCATTTGAATATGTCATAAATTTATGATCATACGTTGCTTTAATCTCTCTACCACTAATTGTTTCAACTGTATAAACATTTTTTGATGTTAGTTGATGATAACAACCAACAACTTTTGATTTATTAGTTATATTTGTAGTCGGATTGAAACAAATCACTTCATCTCCAATTATAATATCTTTAATCAATTTATAAGTTCCATTACTTAATAATACATATTCATTCTCATTTAAACATTGATAACAATTTCTTGGAGATTGATTATGATCACTAAAAGGGATATTAACACCTAAAATACCATTCATCAAACTTGCATGAATTTCACAATTAGTATATCTAGGAGGCATTGCATTACCCTTAATTCCTTTAGTTAAATCTAAATAATTAATAGCTATTAATGTATGATTTAATTCATTACTATCTAAATATTCAATAAATCCTTCTTCATCTTCAGTATTATTTGGACAAATTAGATCATCAAATGATTTACCTTTAATAAATTCTTTCCATGTTAAATTCTTTTCTCTTAAAATACGATTTAATCTTAATTCGCATTTATTTGTTGTTTTATCAAAATCAACAATTAATAATGGTCGATACATTCGTCCGGCATCAGTGCTAATACAAATACATCTCTTTAAAATATTCCAATATACAGATGTCATTGGATAAATAATACCACATCTTTTATAATGTTTTAATTTTGTATATAATTCTAATGGATTATCATGATAACCAATAATATCTCCATTAATTTGAACATATACATTATTTGAATTTCCTAATGCTTTAAAATATTCTGTAATTTTATTACGAGCATTTTTAATTATTTCAGTCTCAATATGCCATTTTTCCTGATTATCTATTATATATGAATAACTATCATCATAAATATTTGTTCCTAATTCAACTAATAATTGTCTAATATGAGTACTACTCATAGAAATTGAAATAATTGTACTTAATGCTAAATTTTTGACTAATCCAACTGATGCACCTTCTGGTGTTTCTGCTGGACAAATCATATTAAATTGTGAATTATCTAATTTACGAGGTTGAACTAATTTTCCATTTTTCTCCATAGCTGTACTAATTCTTCTTAAATGCGATAATGTACTTGCATAAGACATTCTATTTAATACTTGTGAAACACCTTGACGAATGTTTTGAAAACTTCCAATACTTTTAATTCCCCAATTTCCAGTTGATAATGAATATTTTAACCATGAATCTAATAATGATTGTTTGAAATATCTATGAATATTATTATCATTAATAATATCAGTTGTTGTATTATTATAATTTGCTCTCCATAAATTCAATTCACGTTCAATAAGTCCTTTAATCTCTTTGCTCATTTTCCCATAACATTGTCTAAATAAATTGCTAAGTAATATTCCTGGACTGTCAATACGTTTATTCATATATGAATCACGGTTATCATAATTATCATAACCTAAATAAATTCTAATCATTTTTCTGATCATATAACCTAAATATAATGCTTTTCTTCTATAATTCTTACCTACATGAGGTAAGAAATCATTAATAATATTCTCTCGCAATATTTTTGTTGTATTTTGAGTTGTTTTATTAACACCTGTCATAATTTTAATTAATACTTCTTCTGCTTGTTCTTGTGTGTGAATATCAGATGCATCATCACAACAAGCCATTAATTGAACAATAATTCTTTGATTATCTTTATTATCCAAATCATAAACTATATGTTGAATAATTTCTTTATCTGATATAATACCTAATGCTCTAAACATTATAAAAACGGGTATTTCACTACGAATAAAAGAAGTATTTAAACGAATACTACGACCCATATGATTTAATTTACCACTCATATTTAAACTTGTTGTTTTTGGTGGCAAATAAATCGAATCGTTCATTGATCTAATTTCAGCATATAACCCATCACTATTATTATTAGGAGCAAATACAAGTGTATCATTTTCATTAATTCTATCTTGCATAATTAAAACTTTTTCATTACCATTAACAATAAAATAACCTCCATAATCATATCTACATTCATTATTATCACTATCTCCAATTGATGGAACTTGATGTAAAATACATGCAGTTGATCTAACCATAATAGGTATTTTGCCAATATAGACATTATTCACATATTTATCAATTTTAACAATAATATTATATTCATTCAAATATTCAATTATAATATGAACATTTACATACAAAGAACTTGAATAAGTTAAATTATTCATTCTTGCAATAAATGGTGTCATAATTGTCTGAGTGCCATCTGGTAATTGATAAATAGGTTTTGTTAATGATGGATTTAATACATTAATATTAATTTTTTGTATTTTATTATCAACATCAGTTTGTTTTGTTGTAATTTTAATAGGATTAAAACCACTAATAATTTGAGGTAATGTAGTATTAATAAATTTATTATAACTATCAATTTGATGTTTAACTAATGGACTTATTGAATCAATTGATTTATTATCTGTGAAATATTTGTCTAGAATATCCCAACAATATGATTCAGGTAATTCCATTTTAATAATTAATGTTAATACGATTATATTAAAATATTCATTTTTTTTTATATATAAAATTATGTAAAGTTTAATTATTTATAATAATGTGTGGTATTTGGACATATATATCCAAACATAAAAAGAATTATTATGAATATTTTAATAAAATATCTCATAGAGGACCTGATGCATCATCTTATATATCATTAAAAGAAGTTGATATTGGATTTCATAGATTATCAATTATTGAAAAATCTTTCAAAGGTTTACAACCTTTTATTGATAATAATCTAATTCTTATTTGTAATGGTGAAATTTATAATTATAAAGATTTAATTAAAAAATATAAAATTATTAATTGTGTTAATGATTGTATGTGTATTTTAGAACTTTATAAATTATTATCATTTGATGATTTTATTAAAGTTTTTAAAGAAGAACTTATTGGAGAATTTGCATTCGTTATTTTAGAATTTAAAAATGATGAGTTAAATAAAATTATTAGTGGTAGAGATATATTTGGTGTTAGACCTTTATATTTCTCTAAAAATAATGAAAATGATTTAATATTCAGTTCTGAATTAAAAGGTATTCCATTAGAATTTACTGATGTTAAAGAATTTCCTTGTAGTTCAATTATTACTTTTCAGAATTTAATTGAAAATACATATGATATTTCAAATGGTATTTATAATACAACTATTAATCCTGATTATGATTTAATTAAAATTAAAGATACTCTTATTGAAGCTGTTAAAATTAGATTAATGGCTGATAATCCAGATGAAATAGGCTTTTATTTATCAGGTGGTCTTGATTCAAGTATTTTATGTTCTATTGCCGCAAAATTAGTATATCCTAAACAAATTAGAACATTTTCAATAGGATTTGAAGGTTCAACTGATTTACCATATGCAAAAAAAGTAGCTACTTTTATTAATTCAAAACATAAAGAACTTATTATCACAGAAGAACAGGCATTAAATGTAATTGATAATGTTATTTATGCAACATGTACATATGATATAACAACAATAAGAGCAAGTTGTGGACAATATTTATTAAGTAAATATATTAAAGAATTTACTAATATTAAAGTAATTATTAATGGAGATGGATCAGATGAAGTATTAGGTGGATATATTTTTAATTATTATGCACCAACACCTGAAAGTTTTCATAAATCTTGTTTAAAATATACACAAAATATTCATATGTTTGATGGACGTAGATTAGATAGATGTTTAGCATATTTTGGTTTAGAAGCAAGAGTTCCATTTTTAGATATTAATTTTGTTAAATCAATTTGGGAAATTCCCGCAAATATGAGAATGCCATCTTTTAATAATTGTGAAAAATTTTTATTAAGACAAGTATTTAATGATGATTCTTATTTACCTAAAGATTGTCTATTTAGAAAAAAAGAAGCATTCAGTGATGGTATATCAAGTAAAGAAAAATCTTGGTTTAAAATTATTAATGATAATATTATTATTTTAGATGATGAATTTAAAAATGAAAATATATATAATTGTCCATCAAAAGAAGCTTATTATTATCAAAAAAAATTTATTGAATATTTTGGAAAAGATAGATTAAATATTATTCCTCATTATTGGCAACCAGATTTTAAATCAGAAAATATTTATATTGATCCATCTGCAAGACATTTAAAAATATATTAATAAAATTATTATAATTACTTATTTATATATAACAATGCATAAATTATTAACTCTATCTAATTTTAATATATTAGCTGAACCAAATAAAACTATTATTATTAAAGTTGGTGCTGATTGGTGCATCCCCTGTAAATCAATAACTCCTTTATATAATCAATTTGCAGAAAAAAATAATAATGTTAATATTATATTTACTGAAATTAATACATCAGATGCAGATGATGAATTATTGGATTTTATTGATGTTAAATCATTACCAACTTTTCTTATTTATAAAAATAACGAATTATTAAATAAAATTATTGGTAGTGATAAATTAATTATTTCTGAATGTTTAAATAATTTAGAAATTTAATTTTTTTTATATTTAAGAAGTTATTATTAATAATAAGTAATTAAAATTATGCAATCATTGCTTGATTGTAAAAAAGATTATATAGATATTATACTTGATAATACTACTGTACCTATATGTACAATTATATATGATATATTTAAAAGTTCATCGAATATTCAAGAATTTCAGAATAAAATGGCATATATTAAAAATTGGAATAATCATATTATTCATGAACATTATGTTTATATTATGAAAGCTTGCAAACAAAATTATATAGTTAAATTATTAAATGAAATTATTATTATTAATATTAAATTAAAATCTGAAAATAAAAAAATTAATATGAGTGATATTAAGTTTATTAATCCTGAAGATTTTATTCATAAATGTTTAATTAATGCAGGTATTTATTGTTGGAAAAATGCTTATTTATTTTCACATAAAAAATTAAGTTCAGCTGAAAAACAATATCATTTAAATATTATTGAAAAAAATATTAGAAAAATTATTAAAATTACAATTAGAGATTGTACACCAATTGAATTAATTTTAAATAATAATAATGATACAGAGCTTTTAAAGAAAAAATATAATATTTCAAATACTAAGAATAACATTAATAATAATGACGATTCTGAAGAAGAAGCTGATGATGACGTCGAAGAAGATGATGATTGTGATGATGATATTGAAGAAGAAGAAGAAGCTGATGATGATGATGTCGAAGAAGAAAATGATGATGATGATGGAGATGATGATGTTGAAGAAGAAGATGATGATGTCAGTGATAATGAGAAAACTATTAAACAGATTGATAAAAAAGAAACCATTGAGAAAGATAAAATATATAATAAATTTAAAGAAGATGATGAAATCAAAAATAGAGATAAACAAAATAAAATGCAAAAAAAATCAATTATTAAAAATAATGAAGAACCACAAAAAGCAGAAACTGATAAATATGCAAATAGTGAAATAAAAATTATAGATACTCGAAATTATTCTATGCAACAACAATATAGAAAATCTAGTAGTGATGAAGAATTAAATTATAGCAGTGATGAAATAATTACTAAAAAAGATGCTAAAGAAGCTAAAGAAGCTAAAGAAGCTAAAGAAGCTAAAGATGCTAAAGATGCTAAAGAAGCTAAAGAAGCTAAAGAAGCTAAAGATGCTAAAGAAGCTAAAGAAGCTAAAGAAGCTAAAGATGCTAAAGATGCTAAAGAAGCTAAAGAAGCTAAAGATGCTAAAGAAGCTAAAGAAGCTAAAGAAGCTAAAGATGCTAAAGAAGTTAAAGAAGCTAAAGATACTAAAGAAGCTAAAGATGCTAAAGAAGCTAAAGAAGCTAAAGATGCTAAAGATGCTAAAGAAGCTAAAGAAGCTATCAGAAAAAAACAAATAAAAAAAACAAAGAAAGTAAAAGAAGAAGTAAAAGAAGAAGTAAAAGAAGAAGTAAAAGAAGAAGATAATGAAGATTATGAGGAAGAGACAGAAGAAAATAAGATAGCTATTAAAAAAAATAAATCATCTAAATTATTATATAAATACGATTCAGATGAATCAGCAGATGATGAAAATAATTATAATGGTGCAAATACTATTAAAAATATAAAAACATCTCAAAATAGATATTATAGTTAGAATTGGGATATTTTTTTTGTATAATAATAAATACATAATTTCATAACAAATCTATTTATTAATTGTTTAGTAATAATTTCATTATTTTTATTACGCAATTCAATATTAATTCTATTGAATTGCGATGATACTGGTTTTAAATAATAATCACCTTCATTTTCATTAAAATCATTAAACATAGTTGTATCATTAAAACCAGTATTTAATTTAACCTTATTTTTATCAATCATTATTGAATCAAAATAACTTAAATAATTTTGAGCTTTTGTTGTTGGATCAATTGTATAACTTATAATTCTATCATAATTATTTAAATTAACATAAATATTATCTAAATTTATTGTATTATCTCTTAATGTAGTAGTTGTAAAAGATACAGCATCATATAATATTTTAATTTTATATACATCTTTTAATGGTTCATGTAAATCAATATAAAAATCAAAATTATTAACACTTTTATTATAAAATACATTTGATGAATCAATTAAAATTATTTTATAATCACTTGTATTATTATTAGCCATTATATTATATTATATTCATATAATATTTAAAAAAATTATGAAATTATGCAACATTTATTTTTTTGTTTTTCTTCTATTACAGGTTTAAATTCTTTTACAACTGGAATAATATTATCATCATATATATTTAAAATTGTAAATCTTTTATTGTTATTATTAAATACAAGTAAAGAAGAAGATGACGTAATCATATTTTTTATTATAATATTATTTTATTTAATAATAACCTTATTTATCATAATAATGAATACTATTGATAAAATTTTTATTATTAATTTGGATAAAGATATTGAGCGTCTTAAACAATCTTATGAACAATTAAATTATTATAATATTAAAAATTATGAAAGATATCCAGCTATTTATGGTGCTAATTTATCTAAAAATAAATTAAATTATTATTCGACTGGTATTGGTAAAATAATTGGATCTAAAAGTATGATTGGATGTGGAATATTACATATTAATATATGGAAAAATATGATAAAAGAAAAATAAACAAATGTTTAATATTAGATAACTTAATAATACAAAAATATATAAATTATTTATATAAAACTATACTTTTTTCCAATTAAAAGTTTTAATATTACTATAAATATAATAATAATATTTATATTAGGATTTTATATATTTCCGTATGCAATTATATTATTACACCAAATGATAAAATAAAAGTTAATACATTATTATTAATAATTGGATATTTATGTAAACTAATAATTAATTTAAGGATTTGAATATCTTATCCTTAAATTAAAAAATGATTATATAAATAAATAAGTTTATAAATAACACATATGCCTACTTTTATTGATTTATATAATCATTTAATTACATTAGATGAAACAAATTTTAGGTTATTTTTAACTTCTGATCAATGGAGTGGAAAAGATAAATTAGAATCTGTTTTTCGTTTATTTGCATATTTAAATTTATTTGAACAATTCAATGATTATAAAATTTGTGATGGTAATTATACTAATAATACTATAACTGAAAATAATAATATTACAAAATTATTTGAAAAAGAATTAAACGATAAGGGAGATATATCAGATTTAACTTTAATAAAAGATAAAACAATTATTGCATCTACAGCTAAAAATAATAATAATTATCATATTAATGACTTAGATATTCGCGATATTTTACAAATTTATGAAAGTAAATATAAATCTAATGATTTTATATTAAAATTATGTATAGTCATAAGAAATAAAGATAATATTTATAAATTATGTAAAAATGCCAATCATACTAGTTCAGATTTAGTTTCAATTATTAGAAATAAATCAACAATTATTATTGATTGTAATGATTTATTTAATATATTTAAAACATTTATTTATAATTTTAAAAATATTCATATTAATAAACTAATAAAAATAAATAAATCTAAAATTATTCTTAAATATCATCAAATTGTAACTATTTATAGAACTAATAAAATTTTACAATCTTATAATGATTGCTTATGGTGTCATATTGCTAGAAGTGGTAAATCTTATATTATTGCTGGTTATATTTTAGAAGATTGTATTAATGAACGAGAAAGTTATAATTATTTAATTATAACAACTGCACCAAAAGAAACTATTAATCAATATAAAGAAATATTTGCAAAATATTATGATTTTAATGATTTTAATATTATTAATCAAGATACAATTAAAAAACCTAAAATAACTAATAAAAATATAATCATATGTTCAAAACAATTCTTACAATCAAAAGATGATAAAAAAACAAAGAAAATTAAATGGCTATCTGATTTAAATATAGATATTCGTTTTATTGATGAAAGTCATAATGGAGGGACAACTGAAATTGCTAAATCAACATTTGATATGTATGGTTCAAAAGCTAAGAATATTTATATAACAGCAACTTATTTGAAGCCTTTATATAATTATAATATATCACCAAATCAACAAATATTATTTAATGCTTATCATATTTATTTATTAAAAAATATTGATATAATTGATAATTATAATAAAATTGTTGAACTTTTTGATGAAGAAAAGATTATTGATTTATATAATTTAATTGATATTAAAAATTATTATAATAAATTACCGGAATTACATTATATTACTGAAAGTTTTACAAAAGATGTAAAAGAATTAATTTTAGATTTAGATGCAGGTTATTCTATACCATCAGTTTTAATGCTTAAACATAATAACAAAGTTATTATGAATGAATTTAAAAATGAAGATGAAGTTGAAAAATTAATTAAATCTATATTTGGAATTTCTAAAATTAATGATATTATGTCTATTACTGATAATAAATCATTATTAAGAAGATGTGAAATAATTGCTAAAAATCCAGAATATAATTCTAGATGGTTTTCAAAAGATGATCCATTAATTATATTATGTTTCTTACCTTGCAATTGTGAAAATATGCCAATTGATATATTATCAGAAACATTAAAAAATTTTATTGAAAATAAACAACTTTTAGAAGATTATGAAATTGTATGTATAAATTCTAAAAATGAAAATAAAGATTATAATCCAATTGATATTATTGATAATACGAGAAATAAAGCAATTAATAATAATAAAAAAGGTGTTATTGTATTTACTGGAAAGAAATGTTCATTAGGTATTACTATTAAAAAATGTGATATAGTTATTTTAATGACTAATATTACATCATATGATACAATATTTCAAATGATGTATAGATGTATGACAGAAGATATAAATAAAAAATGTGGATTTGTAATTGATCTAAATTTAAAAAGAAGTATTGATATTATTAGTAATTATGGATTAAATATATGTTCAAATAAATCTTCAAAAGAAGCAATTAAATATATTCTTGAACAAAAAATTATCAATTTTAATATTGATTTATGGTATGATAAAATATTTGGAATAAAAGAAATAAATTTTAATGATATTCTTAATAAAATTTATTTATTATTTAATTCTCAATCTAATAATTCTATTAATAAAATTTTAGATAATATTGATTATAAATTATCAATATTTACAAAAGATGACCAAATTTTAATTAAACAACTATTTAAAATAAATTCTGCAAAACTTGAAAAAACTACTATTTATCAAAATGATGATACTGATTTAAATGATGGTATTGAAAGATTTAAAGTTATTAATGATGATGATGAAATTAAAGAAGAAAAAGAAGAAAAAGAAACTGAAAAAATTAAAGAAGAAAATATAAATTATTTTAATGAGATAATAAAGAAATTTATCCCTCTTATTTGTTTGATTACAGTCTCAAATGAAGATTTACTTACATTTAATGAAATAATTGATTATATAAATGAAAATGAATATTTGAAAAGTATTATTGATGAAACAATAAATACTTGGTGTAATAAGAAAAATAAAGATACTTTATTACTATTTAATAGATTATATGACAGTTATTTTAAATTTGATAAAAAATTTAATTTAATAATTTTAGAAATTAAAGAAATATTCAAATTAAATTTATATAATAAAAATGAATTATCAAAATCTATTGATAAATATCTTGTACCTCATATTAATGAAAAAAAACAAAATGCTGAAGTTTCTACACCATCATCATTAAGAAAAGAAATGATTGATATAATCCCTTTTGACTTCTGGACAACTCCAAAAAAAGTATTTGAACCTTGTTCAGGCAAAGGAGGATTTCTTATTGATATTATTAATAAATTTATGAATGGTCTTAAAGATGTTATTAAAGATGATGAAGAAAGATATAGAATAATTGTTGAAGAATGTTTATATTATAGTGATATAAATAAACAAAATATATTTATAGCAAAATTATTATTAGATCCATATAATAAATATAATTTAAATGCAAATGAAGGTGATACTTTAAAATTAAATATTAAAGAAAAATGGGATTTAAATGGATTTGATTTAGTTATTGGAAATCCTCCTTATAATGATGCATCTGGTAATAAAGGTAAAGGACATTGTATATGGACAATATTTGTAGAAAAAACATTAATTGAATGGTTAAATATTGATGCTTATTTAGTATATATTCATCCTTCACTATGGCGACAATATAATCATCCTTTGCAAAAACTAATTAAAGAAAAACAAATAATATATTTAGAAATTCATAATATTGATGATGGATTAAAAATATTCAATTGTTCAACAAGATATGATTGGTATTTAATACAAAATAAAGAATATTATAAAAATACTATAATTAAATGCGAAGATGGTAAAATAGAAAATGAAAATTTATTAGAATGGCAATATATACCTAATATGATGTATAATGAATTAAAAGAAATATCTAATTCAGATATTAAATTAGATGTTTGGAGATATAGAAGTGTATATTCAACTGAAAATAAAAAATTAGTATCAAAAGATAAAAATGAAGTTTATAAATATCCATTAATATATACTATAAATAAAAATAATATTGCATCATTAAGATATACCAATAATAATACATTAGGACATTTTTCAAAATCTAAATTTATATTTTCAAATGGTGCAGGTTTTATATGTGATTATAATGGTGATTATGGATTAACTGAATGGAGTTATTGTATATATGATGATAAAGAAAATTTAGACAAAATAGATAAAACATTTAGAAGTCTTAAATTTAATAAAATAAAAAAAGCAATACAAATAGATAGTTCTACTTATAATATAAAAATAATGAAATATTTTAATAAAGATTTTTATAAAGAATTTATAATTTAGATATAATATCTTTATGTAAATATTTAATAATTGATTCCCATCTATAATTAGTTAATATATGTTGTCTTCCTCTATATGCATGTTTGTTCATTAATTCAGGATTACTAAAATATTTCCAAAATGCTTCTGCTACATCATGAGGATCACATAATTCAGCTACACCACCAATTCCATTATTTTTGCAATCTAAATAAATACTTAATTTAGGTTTTATTACTAATGCTATATTATCATTAAAAAATTCTCTCATTCCTCCAACATATGATGTTATTTGTGCTTTACCAATTGCTAAACCCTCAAAACCACATAATCCAAATCCTTCACCATCAGCAGTATTTAAACCAACATCACAAGCATTATATAAAATATTAATATCACGATCTGATAAATTCTGAGGTGATTTAACTGATATAATTGTAGTTTTTGCATATTCAAATGGTACATTGCGAAATTTGATTTCATTCTCAAAAACATCCATCAAATCCCAAAAACCATCCATCATTGTTCCAACAACTAATTTAATTGATCTTCCTGTAAATTTATTTATTTTACAATCATTCTTATTTATTGTTTTTGTAATATTAACATTATAATGTCTTTCTACAAATTCAGCCCACGCTATAATTGTTGTATCCCATCTTTTTCGCGGTTGATTTCTATTTAAATTTAATACCATAAAATCATTTTCATTATAATTATAATAAATGCGCGCAATTGTTTGATCTATTGGATAATATAAATTATGATCAAATCCATGTGGTAATACATATATTTGCATATCTTTTCTAATACCTAATTTATATGCAATATCTTTCCAATATGGTGTGAAAGCAATAATAGCATCATAATAAGTATTTAAAATAGTAATATAATCTTTTTTTTGATATGTATAAACTTGATCCATATATGAAATTAATTTAAAATATTGTTTTTGACTGCCACATTCATTTATAATAGTTGCTGTTATTGCTGATGTAATAATTGAATCATTGAAAATTATAATTATATCTTGTGGATTTTGTTTTATATAGTTCCCTATTTCTTTTTCACCAAATCCATTTCTTTTTGGTTCTTCATTAGCATATGCATCATATATTTTAACTGATGGATGAATTTCATTTCTTAATACTTTTTGAATATCTGTGCAAGTATTAAAATTTTGAAAACCATAAATAGTCAATTCTATATCTTCATAATTACCCAAATATTTTGTTATATAATACATTACACGACTATATCCATTACTTTGATGTATATGAGTTCCTGCCCATAATATACGTTTTTTACCATTTCTTGATGGATACCACCAATTATTATTAATTATAACTTCTTCTTTTTCTTTAATTATAACTTCTTCTTTTTCTTTAATTATAACTTCTTCTTTTTCTTTAATTATAACTTCTTCTTTTTTAGGTATTTCTTTAATATTATTAAATATAAATTCATCTATGTTATTATTTATTTTT
>Ga0208599_1000235_pt1 | contig 15177 bp, 12 predicted proteins | sample LakMenEpi17Aug12_FD_150706 | JGI IMG/M metagenome (GOLD analysis project Ga0208599, IMG submission 150706) | Freshwater microbial communities from Lake Mendota, WI - 17AUG2012 deep hole epilimnion (SPAdes) | ecosystem: Environmental > Aquatic > Freshwater > Lake > Epilimnion/Euphotic zone ... | reverse complement strand
GAATGCTGCTTCTGATTCTTCTGGGAACAGGTGTCATTTCAGCATAAGAAAGTCAATTCCATTTTGGATTGGCGAAGTACTTAAAACGCTTCTACGATTGTGCGGTGTTTGAATTCCACAAGTTCCCACTGACAAAGCCATTAGCTGACAAGTTTCGGGAAAACGTCTCTGGTTCAAAAGATGGTCGACCAGACTGGGTGAATTCAATTGGACTCGGAAGTGGCCCTGGTTTATTTGGACCAGATAGTGCGGTGTGGCAAGTACACGGAACTATCGCAACTTTAGTCGGAGGCGTTCGCGCACTTTTGTTACAGGCCGCCCACCCTGCACCATTGGCAGGAGTCGCCGAACATTCACGTTACGAAACAGATCCCCTAGGACGCCTTGCTGGAACAACCAGATGGTTAACAGTGACAACTTTTGCCGCAGAAGAAGTTATTGAACGCGAAGCAGCACGCGTTAACGCAATGCACGACCATGTAAAAGGTGATTTCACCAATAAACAAGGTGGATACCAAAGTTACAAAGCAAAAGATCCCCGCTTCTTATTGTGGGTTCACTGTGCATTTACGGATTCATTTTTAAAAGCTCACCTTGCACTTGGCTATCCAATCGATCAGGGAGCAGATGCCTACGTTGCGCAATGGAGCAAGAGCGCGATTCCACTTGGTTTAACAAATGCACCGATGTCGGTTGCAGAACTAGAGGCAACTCTTGATGACTTTAGAGCCAATGATTTGGCACGAGTCGAACGAACATCGGATGTGGTTCGTTTTATTATGGAGCCACCTTTTGGGGGAGCGGGAAAGTTTTTCTACAAAGTTATTTCAAATGCCGCTATTGCAACAATTGATCCCCGTGAATTAGAACTATTGGGATTGAAACCGCGTTCGAAAATGTGGCTTCGTATTTCACGTGTAAGCCTTGATATTTTCCTGGCAATTCTTGGGCCAGAACCACCTGCTATGAAAGTAGCTCGAGAGCGCATTGCTAAATCATAATTTTTAATTGATGCAGTCTAATGTTCTAACAAATGTTGCTTTACTGATGGCATGATTACGACATGAATAGCGGGGTAGTAGTCCAAGAAATTGCAGCAAATGAGTGGCAGCGCTTACGTGCTATTCGTTTGAAAGCTCTCACTGAAAGCGGGCACGCCTTTGGTGGAACGTTCAAAACTGAAAGTGCTGAAGATGAAGCAAGCTGGCGTTTAAAGTTTGAAAAAAATGATTTCCTGATTGCATCAGTAGATGGTGTGGATGCAGCAATGCTTTACATAGAAGTCCTTAAGGGAGATTTCGGTGCAACGTGCTGGATCGGTGGTTGCTGGAGCGATCCACAATTTCGCGGAAAAGGTTTAATGCGCGCTTTGTTCACATTTATTGATCAGCAAGAAAAAGATTGGAAGATTCAAGGTTTAGGTGTGTTTACCGATAATTACAATGCCATTGCCGCCTATGAAAAGCTGGGATTTGTAAAAATGGGTGAGGACACAGAAAGCACCCGCAAACCTGGACTGTTTTATCAGCGAATGATTAGAAATTTGAAGCTTTAAGCGTTTTCAAGTTTGTAGCCAAGACCACGAATAGTTTGAATCAAAACTGGATTAGCAGGATCTGCTTCAACCTTTGCACGTAAACGCTTGATATGAACATCAAGAGTCTTGGTATCTCCGTAATAGTCCCCACCCCACACACGATCAATTAACTGGGAACGCGTCAATACACGTCCAGAATTTCGCATCAAGAATTCAAGTAATTCAAACTCTTTTAAAGGCAAGGCAACTGGGTTTCCGCTTACAAAAACTTGATGCTTACCAATATTCAAGCGAATCGGACCAACTTCGAGTAAGTCTTGATCTTGATTGGATCCATCTTCGCTTTGACCTCTACGCAATACCGCTTTGATTCGTGCGATTAACTCTCGTGATGAATAAGGCTTTGTCACATAATCATCGGCACCTAATTCAAGCCCTACCACCTTGTCGATTTCAGCATCTTTTGCCGTCAACATAATGATTGGAACTTGTGACTGGGTGCGAATTGTTCGACAAACTTCGACTCCAGATACTTCTGGAATCATCAAATCTAAAAGAATAAGGTCGGCTCCATCTGCATTAAACATGTTGATCGCCTGTCGGCCATCTTCTGCGACAGCAGTCTCAAATCCCTCTTTTGTGAGAAGAAAAGCCAAAGCCTCGGAAAAAGATGCCTCATCTTCAACAATTAGAATTCTGGTCATTCTTTATCCCCCAAAGCGCCACTGTATTCTGGCAACATTAATGTGAAAGTACTTCCGACATTTTCGGCGCTCCACACCTTTACATCTCCTCCGTGTTTAGCAGCTACGTGTTTAACGATGGATAGGCCCAAGCCAGTTCCTCCCGTTTGTCGGGATCGTGCAGGATCAACGCGATAAAAGCGCTCAAAAATTCGAACTAAATCAGCTTCCGGAATACCGATGCCTTGGTCAGTGATTGAGATTTCTACAATGTGATCTTTAACGCGGCTTGTGACTGCGACCTTGGTGTTTTCTGGTGAATAGTTAATTGCATTATCAATAAGATTTTGCAAAGCCATAATCAATTGATCTCTGTCACCTAAAATTTTTGCTTCTGAATCTTCATTAAAATTAACTGTTACTCCGCGGTTCTCTGCATTGATCTGAGATTGATCAATTGCTTCTTTTACTAAATAAGCAACAGAAACTTCAGTTGGCTCTTGCAAAGGATCAGAATCTTGCAAGCGAGAAAGATTAATAATTTCCTGAACTAAATCGGTTAAACGTTTCGCTTCTGATTGCATGCGAGTTGCAAATTTAACGACTGATTCTGGCTCATCTTTTGCCCCCAGCACTGCTTCGCTGAGCAGTGATAAAGCGCCAATCGGAGTTTTTAGTTCATGGGAAATATTTGCGACAAAATCTCGACGAACATCATGAATTCTCTGTGCTTCACTTTCATCGGAAATCAACACCAAGACATACTGGTTTTGCGTCAACGGCAGGACATTGACCGTTAATTCATGCTTACCTTCGCCGATCGGCCCGCGAGGCAAATCAATACGACCGGTTTGCTTTACATTTGAACGTCTTACGACTCGAACGGTGGCAAGTAGCTCGGGATTTTCGAGTCTGCCGTCTCGCAAGATGCCCAGTTTCTCAACACCCGAAGTTTTAAATGTTGCGACATCGCCCGGGGCGAGAATCAATGAGTCCCCATCAAGATTTTCCAAGGTTTGTAGCAGTAATTCGGGCAAAGCGACTGTGGTTGAAGGTTCGACCACCTGGCGCTTAAAGAGCATGCCGAAACTGTATCGCTACAAAACCCGAGTTAACCGTCCGTTTACCCTTTAGATTGCGTATGTTCAGCATGTAGCCCTATGTTTGCGCCATGGCTCTTATCCGCTCCGCATACCAAGATGAATTAGATGGTGTTTCCCAATCCTTGGTTGATCTAACCGGCATGGTCACTGCTTCTATGGTGAAAGCCTCAAAAGCGGTTCAGACCGCGGACTTAGCTTTGGCCGAAGAAGTCATCGCATCGGATATCAAAATCGATGATTTTCAGCATGAATTAGATGCGCGCATCATTGACATCATCGCCCGCCAGCAGCCGGTGGCATCTGACCTTCGAGCCTTGGTAACGGCGATGCGCATGAGCGCAGACCTTGAGCGTATGGGCGACCTAGCCCATCACATCGCAAAGGTTGCTCGTCTTCGCCACCCAGAACTCGCAATTCCAGAATCATTGATTTTGCCATTTACTGAAATGGGTCACGTGGCTGAAAAGCTATCGATCATGGTTGCAGCGGTGATTACCACCCGCGACACAGAGATGGCTTTGCAGATTGAAAAGGATGATGACGAGATGGATGACCTTCATAAGAAGGTTATTGCAACGATCATCAAGGATGATTCTGGACTGTCATTGGAATCGGCAATCGATCTGACTCTGCTTGGCCGTTACTACGAGCGCTATGCCGACCATGCAGTTTCGGTTGCGCGTCGTGTGTACTTCTTGGTTACAGGAACTTTCGCTTAATTAAATAACCCGCACAACTCACCCCACTTGGGGTGATGTCGCCTTGCCTACCGCACGCTCAAGCCTCACCCTTAACCCATGAGCGGCAAAGAGGTTCTCACCCCATCGGTTGATCGCTCACGCTTGGTGCCACCGGCGATTCCGGCCACAGCCATTTCTCGCAAACACCTTTTCCATCTTTTTGAAACGGACTTGCCGGGTGTGACCGTTGTTGCAGCTCCAGCTGGTTTTGGAAAGAGTTCCCTGGTTTCTCAATGGGCGCAATCTGTCGAGCGTCCAACCGTATGGCTTTCAGTAAATCCTCAAGATTCAATGCAAAGTTTTTTTGCTCATGTTCTTGAATCAATCCGAATTGTTTTCCCAGGCTTTGCATCAGAGTTTGAAAAGGAACCTAGCCCCAACGCACTTCACAACATTAAAAAACTAACAACCGCCGTCGGGGCGATAAAAAGCGGATTTAATTTTGTACTCAATAACGGAGCCTTAGATAACCCCCACGTTACAGATTTTTCCCAAGAGTTGATTGACCATCTTCCAGACAATGTGCACCTTGTTGTTATTAGACGAGTTACCCCAACTACTTCTTTAGCAAGGTATGCAAGTCTGGGAAATCTAAGTCTTATTACAAGTCAAGATTTAAAGTTTTCACCCGAAGAAGTTTCTCGAATTGCTGACCTTAATGGCGCAGATATCGACAACGATCACTCACGTAGATTGCTCAAGAAATGTGATGGTTGGCCAGCTGCGGTTCAAATGATTACTCGAGCTATTGCACGCGGAAACCAAAGTTCAAACTTTGAAATCGAATCTGGATCAAGTCCGCTAGCGGTACTGGCCCTTGAAACTATCAACTCGCTGAATGAGGAAAATAAATCAAAGATTTCACGGTTAGTTTTGCTATCAGAATTTGATCTAGAAACGGCGGCGATAGTACTGGGGGAGGATTTCTCTGAAAGCTATATCAATAAATTAGCTACAGATGGTCTTTACGTCAGTGTTTCCTCTGGGCCTAGCCGAATCTATAGATTCAATGACATTGTCTATGAAGTTTTGTCTCAGCAGAATTTTGGAGATCCCGAGGAAAATAGAAAGATTCACGAAAGACTTGCCACGCACTTTTGGGACAAAAGAGATTATGGAAAAGCTCTGGAACATGTCTTTAAGTCAGGAAACAAAGAAAAGTTTCAGATTTATTTGGATACAAGTATTCGTCATATGGCAGTTATTGGTCGAGGCGACCAGTTGATTAAATGGTCTGAATACTCAGGTGATTCATCCCCGCGCGGTGAGATGATGAAAAAGACGATGAAAGTTGTTGGCCACCTTGTAAATCTTGAATTTGCTCGAGCTGAGGCATTAGCAACTGAGCTGGAAATAATTTCGGAACAAAGTAAAGAACTTGAATTCTTAACTCAACTTACTTCAATGGCATTTGCGCATATTTACTTTGCACGTGGAGAGTTCACACGATCTCTAGAAATGATTGACCGAGCCTTGATGACTGATTCTCCTTACGAATCTATCGAGAACACAGATCGCATTGCTTTGCTTCGCCTTAAGGCGGGAATTCACTTTCTTTATGACCAACCAGAAGAGATCAATGAGTGCCTGAAGAAAGCTCGAATTCTTTTGAATTCTGGCAATGTAATCAACGCCCCTTATTACATTACTTGTATTACCTCACTTTCTCTGTGGTGTGAAGGACGATTCTTTGAAGCTGCAGAGCATGCCTCGATTGCCATCAATCAAGCATCGATTGCAGGTTATTCATCGATCAGCGCACCTCTTGATGCATACCTGGTGTTGGCCCGCTGCCAATTAGAACTTTCACAGATAGACAAAGCGATTGAAACTTCGACATTTCTTTTTGAAAAATCCTCGGATTCAAACATCTGGCCTTGGGCGCTGATGGCTGAAGGTACTCGTGCGCGAATCAACATCACAAAGGGCCAGATTCCTCAGATGATGGAAATTGTTAAGCAACAACGTGAAAGGCTGGCAGCGTTTAAGTCGCCTCACGAACTTAGTTGGCTTGTTGATATCACCGAAGTCTTTTTGCGCTTTGTTCTTGATGATTGGGAAAGAGCAGAAGAGCTTTTGCGTCGGATGCCTAAAATTGAAATGGTCCGGCAGATCGATTTGAATGTAAAGTTTCAAAGCGACCCCAAAAGGATCCCTGCCTTAGTTGAAGGATTTCCCGAAAATACGCCTCGAGAAAAGGTAAATAAGTTTCTTTATCAAGCAACTATCAATATAGATAGTGAAAACCTCGCTTTGGGGTATCTCAATAAAGCGCTGGATATAGGCGCAGAAGTTGGGTATCACGAATATTTTGTAAGGCAACACCGTTTGTATCCAATCATGGTGAAAGCAGCAGCCGCTCAACCCACCGTCTTTAGAGAAAGTGTGGTTCATGAAATGACAGAGCGAATTCAAGCAATGAATTCTGATACTGGAGCCCTAGAAGAAAAGCTGACCACCAGAGAGCTAGAGATCCTGAAACACTTAACAACAGGTGTTCCATTAAGTGCAATTGCAAAGCAGCTACATATTTCACAAAATACGATGAAGACTCATTTGCGCAATGTCTATAGAAAACTAGCTGTAGATGGTCGCCATACTGCGGTAGAAAAGGCTAAGAAACTTCTGCTGATCTAAGTTGATTTGGCCGCTCTTTAATTTGATGTACTAAGGTTCTAGCCATGGGTCCAGCATTTAATCGTTTATGGGCCAGCAGTTTAGTTTCAAACTTGGCCGATGGTGTTCTCATTGCCGCAGCCCCATTGCTCGCAATCACATTGACTGACAGCACCGTCCTTATTTCCATAATTGGTGCGATGGTGATGTTGCCTTGGTTGCTCTTTGCAATTCCTATCGGTGCCATGGTGGACCGTGTTGACCGCAGATTCATTTTGGCGGCATCTAATGCAATTCGCAGCGCAGTTATCGGAATCGTGGCCCTTGGAATCGCGACCGGACACGTAACCATTTTCTGGTTGATCGCCTCAGCTTTTGTGATCGGAATTTGTGAAGTTGCCAACGATACGACCGCGCAATCCTTGATTCCCCAGATTCTTGATGAAGAGCATTACGAAAAAGGTAATTCAAGACTTCAGATTTCAGAGACTGTAATTCAGGGATTTATTGGGTCACCACTTAGTGGTTTCTTATACGCACTTGCAATGTGGCTGCCATTTTTCATCAACAGCATCGGGTATGCCGTTGCGATGCTTTTAGCGCTTTCAATCCCTATTCAGTATTTGCAGGATGTTCGTGTTGAAAGTTCAAAAGAAAACAAACCTCACTTTGTCGAAGACATTAAATTTGGAATCAAATACTTATACAACCACAAGGTTTTGCGCCGCTTGGTTGTAACAACAGCAACCATTGGTGTTTGTTATTCAATGGGAACTGCAACCATGGTTTTGTTCATCATTAAAGAGTTAGAGCTTGCCCCTAAGTACTTTGGTGTCATTCTTACAATTCAAGGTTTAGGCGCTCTACTTGGTGCCATTGTTGCGCCTAAAGCTTCCAAGAAGTTTGGTCGCAGCATCATGATGACAATTGGAATCACGGGCAGTTCGGTGATCCTGCTGGCTCAAGGATTTGCTCCAAATATTTATATCTTTGTGGCCCTTGCAACTTTAGGTGGATTTGCAATTGCGCAATGGAATATTTTGTTGATGGCTACCTATCAGACCGTTATTCCGAATGAGCTCTATGGGCGAATTCATGGCACTCGTCGAACTCTGGTATGGGGAATGATGCCCATTGGTTCAGTGCTTGGGGGAGTCCTAGCCCATTACAGTTTGCGACTTCCTATGTATGTCGGCGGAATAATTGCCTCGGTCATCGCGATTAGTTCGATCAAGTTTTTCATGAGCATCGCTTCTAAAACCGAGGCGGCCCAGTAGTCCATCCCTCACCCCATCCTTGGCCTAGTTATTCCGGACTTCTCAGCCAATGGTTATCTAGGTGTTATAAATCCACGCTCATGCAAATGGTTCGCCTGTTGCTTGGACTCCTTTCCTACGGCAAACTTTCCCCACCAAAAGCGCCTTCGGGGTTGGTCGACTCTCCGCAGACGCTTTTCTTAAACCCTCAAGGAGGAACTACATGAAGTTAACACGTAGTGCAAAGGTTGCACTTGCGATTGCAGCATCTGCAGGTCTAGCGGTTTCACTGCTATCACCAGCATCTGCAAACACACGCTCAACAGTTGTTGTCCACGACACCAACTCATTGACATCGTTTAACTCTGGTCAGCCAGATACCAACTTGACCATCAATGGTGCAGTTGGATACTTGTCTGATATCGGATTCAATTACTACGATGACAAGAAGAACGTTATTCAAAACAAGGTATTCGGTTCATACCGAATCACTAAGAACGGCACAACTGATTTCCGTGTTACATACACAGTTAACCCAGGTCGTGTTTGGTCAGATGGAACTCCAATCACAGCAGTAGATCTATTGCTGTCACACGTTCTATCAAGCAACGAGTACTCAAAGGCTGCTGGTCTTGGTGATCCACTAAACAAGACAACAGTTTCTGCGTTTGACTCAAACGGTTACTCAGGAACATACAACGACAACATTGCTGGAGAGCCAACACTTTCAGCTGATCAAATGTCATTGACACTGCAGTACAAGAACAAGATTGCTAACTGGGATCTATTCGGTCCTGGACCAGCACCTGTTCACGCACTTATCTTGATGTCAGAAGGCAAGAAGGCACTTGGAACTGTTGCTGAAAACACAGCTGCTAAGGGTCGTTTCCTAGCTGCGTACAACTCAAAGAACACAAACGTTCTAAAGGCAATGGGTAAGGTCTGGTCAAATGACTATGACATCGCTGATGTAAACAGCAGCACAAACCCACTTCTATTCGTAGGTAACGGTGGTTTCTTGGTACAGAGCGCAGTTAAGGGCTCATCAGTAACAATGAAGCGCAACCCACGTTACAACTCAGGTCCAGCACTTAGCGGAACTGTTGACACTGTTATCTTCCGCTTCATCGCAGACGGAACAGCTGCATCACAGGCACTTGCTAACGGTGAGCTAGATATCTACCAGGGTCAAGCAACTGCAGATGCTGTTGCAGCACTTAACAAGATCAAGGGTGTCACCGTTAAGGGTGGAATCCAGTCTTGCTACGAGCACTGGGATACTCGCGTTAACGCAGCACCAGGACAGCCTGCATACAACGGTTTGTTCAAGGGTCATGGCGGAAAGGGTGCAGATCTACGTCGTGCATTCCTTCTTGCAATCCCTCGCGCTGAAATCAACGAGAAGCTAATTGCTCCAATCAACCCATCAGTTCAGGTTCTTGGATCAACATTCGTTTCACCAGGTGAAGAAGGATATGACCGCCTAGTTGCAAACAACGGTTCTAACTTCTACGTTGGTACACAGGATGCACTTAATGCAAAGGCGCTTCGTTTAGTGAAGAAGCACTTCCCAAGTGCATCACCAAGCAACCCAGTTGCAGTAAAGGTACTTGTACCTGGTAACAACGCTCGTCGTGCAGCTGAATTCGCACTTGCTAAGGCAAATGCAATCAAGGCTGGTTTCGACCTACAGGGTGATGTTCAGGCTTCATGGTCACCACGTATTCAGAACACTGAATACGATGCAATGTTCTTTGCATACTGCCAAACAGCAGTATCACAGACAGGAACAAACTCTAACTTCAAGCTAGGTGGAGGAAACAACCGTACAGGTGTTAACTTGCCTAACCTTGATGCAATCTTGGATACATTGCAGCTACCACTGTCACGTTCATCATTTATTTCTAAGGTGATCGCAGCAGAGCGTATTATCCACGCTGAGGGACTCACAGTTGGTGTATTCCAGTTCCCTGCAGTAACCGCATACAACTCAAACCTCAAGGGCGTAAAGCCTGCGGCACTATCTCCAACACTTGTTTGGAACTGGTGGGAGTGGTCATACTAATAGCTTGATTTAAGCTATTAGTCTCGCCCGATAAGGGTGAAATAGCAGTAACCGAGTGGCATCTGGTTGAAAAACCAGATGCCACTCGCGCTATGATTCGACACTGTTTACAGCAATTTAGAAATCTAAGGGGAGCATCGCATGCTGAGTTACATCTCGCGTCGGCTTGGTATTTCAATAATGATTTTGTTTGGATCATCTTTCTTGGTCTATAACCTTGCCGCTTACGCTAGTGATCCGCTTGCTGAACTGCGTTTGAGTAATGATGACAGCGCACAGCAGCAAATTGCAGCCCTTACTCGACAGCTCAACCTTGATACACCCCCACCGCTTCGCTACTTCTTGTGGCTGCGTGGCTTACTGGGCGTCTTTGTAGGAAACCTCAATTTAGGAACAACTCGTGACGGTTTGTCAGTTCAATCCGAATTAGCGTATGCAATTCCGGTCACGATTCGTTTGGTTCTAGTTGCAACCATTACCGCAGTGCTTGTTGGTCTTGCACTTGGAATCATTTCAGCGCTTCGTCAGTACAGCCGCTTCGACTACGGTATGACTTTCCTAGCTTTCCTTCTTTACTCACTTCCAATTTTCTGGGTAGCTGTTCTTCTTAAAGAATTCATGGCAATCCAGTTCAATAACTTTTTATCAGAACCAAACATCCCATTTAGGTGGATGGTTATCTTCTCAGTCTTTGTCGCAATCTTCTGGAGTTCATTGCTCGGCGGAGAACGCAAGAGATTCTGGACCGTATTTGGCGGAGCTTTTGCAACAAACTTCGTAATTTTATGGGCGATCGACTTCACTAATTGGTATCTAGATCCAGGTCTGGGACCAATCTTGATCGCCTTCTTGGCAGTTGGCATTGCTTTTGGTGTAACTGCGATCTCTTCAGGTTTGTCTGATCTGAAAGCTAAAAAAGCGGCGCTCGTCATGGCAGCACTTGCAGTCGTTTGGTACTACCCAGCGCAATGGATCTTTGACAATTTTGTCTCTTATTTCGCCATCTTCGTGATGCTGGTGCTATTGGTTGCTACGGGTGTCTTTGTTGCACGTATCTTCAGCAAGATTGATCGTGGACCAATTGCAAGAACTGCGATCATCACTGGAGTCTTGTGCGGTTTCTTGATCTTAATCGACCGCGTTATGCAAAGTTGGAAAGAGTACAGCGCAACTGATGCGGTTAATTATCGCCCAGTGCCAACCTTTGGTCAGCGTAAAGATCAGCTAGTTACTGAGGATTTTTGGCTCAATAACTTAGACATCATCATGCACTTGATTTTGCCAACACTTGCATTGATTCTGATTTCACTTGCTGGCTGGATCCGTTATTCACGCGGTGCGCTGCTAGAGGTTCTAAACCAGGATTACATTCGGACCGCTCGTGCCAAGGGCTTGAATGAAAGAGTTGTAATTACTCGTCACGCTTTCCGAAACATGATGTTGCCACTTTCAAGCTTGTTCGTCGGCGAATTCGTGGGCTTGGTTGGTGGCGCAGTTATTACCGAACGCGTTTTTGGTTGGCAAGGTATGGGAACTCTGGGAATCAAAGCGATTAATACCTACGATCTCAATCTATTGATGGGTGTTAACTTGCTACTTTCTTTCCTAGTTGTAACCGGAAACTTGTTGGCAGATTTGTTGTATTCAGCCCTGGATCCACGGATTAGATTGAGGAAGTAACCATGTCTCTATTTAAACGCAAAGAGAAAGCCTCAGGAGAAATCCTGGCTGGTGGCGAAAGCGCTATTGCCAATAAAGAGGTTGAAGGTCTAAGCCAAGGCCAGATCGTTCGACGTCGTTTCTTCCGTCACCGTGCCGCTGTAGGTGCACTTGTTGTTCTTACTTCACTGATTCTTTTCGTGATGACAGCTCTTGAAACCAAGATTGGTCCAATCCGTATTCCAGGTTGGTGGAAATGGACAACTGAAGATATTCCAGAGCTTCGCTTCGAGGATTGCCCGGGCGGAACCACTGGATGTCCAACGCTTTCCCTAAGGCCTGGTTCAGGTTTTGGTTTAGGCACACACCCATTCGGGCAAGATGACATCGGTCGCGATTACTTCGCACTTGTTATGAATGGCGCACGTCGCTCATTGATGATTATGTTTGTTATCGGAGCCGTTGCTGGATTTATTGGTGTTGTGGTTGGTTCAATCGCTGGCTTCTACGGCAAGATGGTTGATGCAACCCTTATGCGTCTTGTTGACTTCATTCAGACTGTGCCAACAATCATCATTGCTGCAGTTATTGGAAAGGCCGCAGGTAAGGTCGGTCCGCTGTATTTAGCCTTGTTCTTGGGTATTTTGGGTTGGACGGGATTAGCTCGTTTGGTACGTGCGCAGTTCTTGTCACTTCGCGAAATGGAGTTCGTTGATGCTGCGCGTGTAGCGGGTGCATCAAATATTCGAATTGCCTTTAAACACATTCTGCCTAACGCAGTTGGTCAGATTATTGTTGCCGTAACTTTGATTATGGCCGGTGCAATTTTGACAGAGACAGCACTGTCATACCTAGGCTTTGGTGTGGTTGCACCAGATGTTTCCCTTGGTCTTTTGATTAGCCAATACGAATCATCATTTACAACACGACCATGGTTGTTCTGGTGGCCAGGTCTGTTCATCATTTCTATCGCTCTGTGCGTTAACTTTATTGGTGATGGATTGCGTGATGCTTTTGACCCACGTCAGCGTCGTCGAATTACTAAGAAAGATCGCCTTCAAGCAAAACTTCACGCAAAGGCAGGTGCTTAAGCCATGAGCAAAGACAACGTTCTTGAGATCTCGGATTTCAATGTTGATTTCTGGGTAGATGGTGTTTGGTATCCAGCTGTAATTGATATGAACCTAGGCCTTGCTGCTGGCAAGGTAACCGCCATCGTTGGTGAATCAGGTTCTGGTAAGTCAACAACGGCGCTTGGCTTGATGTCACTTCTTGCATCTAATGCACGCATGGAAGGCAGCGTTAAGGTCAAGGGCGAAGAGATGCTCAACGCCAAGTCTTCTGTCTTGCGCAGTTTCCGCGGAAAAGAAGTTGCCTACATTTTCCAAGAGCCAATGACTGCTCTGAATCCTTTGTACACAATTGGTTTCCAAATCGTAGAAACTTTGCGTAGCCACTTTGATATGGGTCCTAAAGAGGCGCACACACGTGCACTCGAATTGATCACGATGGTGGATATTCCAAATCCAGAGCAATCAATTCTTAAGTATCCGCACCAACTTTCAGGTGGTCAGCGCCAGCGTGCGATGATCGCACAGGCTCTTGCTTGCGACCCAGCATTGTTAGTTGCAGATGAGCCAACAACAGCGCTGGATGTAACTGTTCAGGCTGAAATTCTGGACTTAATGCGTGGTCTAAAGGACAAGCTGAACTCTGCAATCCTTTTGATTACGCACGATATGGGTGTTGTTGCCGATATGGCAGATGACATTCTTGTTATGAAGGATGGAATCACAGTTGAACATGGAACTGCCGATCAAATCTTTAATAACCCAAAGCATCCTTATACCCAGCAGCTGCTAGGTGCGGTTCCAAAGCTTGGTTCAACCAAGAAGCGTGCACTTCCTTATTCTGAAAGCGCCAAGCCAGCACCAGTGTTGAAGCTAACTGATGTGACCATTGAATATCCAAAGCGTGGTCGCCAACCAGCATTTACCGCAGTTAAAAACTTCAACCTCGAAATCTATCCAGGCGAAATCGTTGGCTTGGTAGGTGAATCGGGTTCAGGAAAGACAACTGTGGGCCGTGCATCGATTGGCTTGCTACCCGTTAAGGGCGGAAGCATTGAGATCGTTGGCAAGGAGATTGCGGGTGCAGATTCGAAGCAACTGTCAGCAATTCGCCAGCACACCGGAATTGTTTTCCAGGATCCAGCTTCATCGCTCAACCCACGTCTTCCAATTGGTGAGTCAATCGGAGAGCCTTTGTACTTAGCTGGTTTAGCTAAGGGTTCAGATTTGGCACGCAAGGTAGAAGAGTTGCTTGATCAAGTGGAACTTCCACGTAGCTACCGCAACCGTTACCCACACGAACTTTCAGGTGGACAGCGCCAGCGCGTAGGTATCGCACGTGCGCTCGCACTGACACCAGATCTTCTGATTGCAGATGAACCAACATCAGCGCTAGATGTATCGGTACAAGCTCGCTTCCTTGAACTTCTGCAAGAGCTTCAGGGCAAACTGAACTTTGCTTGTTTGTTTATTTCTCACGACTTAGCAGTTGTAGACATCCTGTCGCACCGAATTGCAGTAATGCAAAATGGTCTGCTTGTCGAAGAAGGCGATCGCGATGTAATTTTGAAGAATCCAAAAAATGATTACACCAAGCGACTTATTTCAGCTGTTCCAGTGCCAGATCCAAAGGAGCAGAAGATTCGTCGCGAGGCTCGTTTAGCCACTAAGAAGTAATCTTTCATGGATCTAGACCTTTTGGTCTTTGGTCTTGACCTGGTTTCAACCTTTGCTTTTGCATTGGTTGGAGCAAGAGTTGCAGCCAGCAAAGGTTTAGATTACGGCGGCATTCTTTTCATCGCAGCAATCGCTTCAATTTCTGGCGGCACGTTGCGTAATTTGTTTATGGGCCAGCAACCACCATGGATTCAATATCCGTGGTTGTTTGCACCTATCATCGCCGCTTTTTTAATCACGATTGCAATGGGAAAGACCCAAGATGTTGGTCGCTTTGCGCTATCCCTTGATACTTTGGGGTTAGCTGTTGCAACGGTTTCCAGTGTTCAATTCGCGTTAATAAATGATGCACCACTTGTTGGCGCAGCAGTCCTTGGACTAATCGGTGCGGTTTCTGGTGGCTTGTTCCGAGACATCATGTGTCAGACCGAACCTGTTCTACTGCACCGAGAAACCATTGGAACTGCATGCCTGTCGGGTGCGATTGTGTATTTGGCCTTGGATGCCATCGACCTTAATGAAGCCGCGGTGGTAGCAATTGCTGGTCTTGTCGTCGTCCTGGTCCGCGAACTGTCGATCAAGTACAACTGGAACCTGCCTAAGGTCGTAAAAAACCCTTAGTCGCGAGACTGCCCACTTCGGTGGGTGTATCGGCCCAAGAAATCGGCCTTCATGTCGGCAAAGTTTCCATCAAGAAGTGCCTGACGCATTTGATCAACCAAGCGAACAATAAATCTTTCATTATGAATCGTGGCCAAGGTTGCGCTAATG
>Ga0208599_1000230_pt1 | contig 15313 bp, 16 predicted proteins | sample LakMenEpi17Aug12_FD_150706 | JGI IMG/M metagenome (GOLD analysis project Ga0208599, IMG submission 150706) | Freshwater microbial communities from Lake Mendota, WI - 17AUG2012 deep hole epilimnion (SPAdes) | ecosystem: Environmental > Aquatic > Freshwater > Lake > Epilimnion/Euphotic zone ... | reverse complement strand
AAAAAACCAACGAGGCCCGCGCCAACTTCATGGCTGCCCTGCAGAACCGCGGAGTCGCCGAAGCCCGGCTGGCCAAACTCGCCGAGGCTCTCAGTGACACGCCGTCCTGGGGCAGACCGGGCACTGCCAATCCCGTCACCGCCCTGATCAATGCCCAGATGAAGCAGGCCGCGCCGGACTTCGTGGCTCAAATGGGAGCTCTGGGAGTCACCGCGGATGTGGCCGGCCCCCTTGCGGCCCTGATCGAGGAAAACCGCCGCCGGGCCGCCGCCATCGACCCCTTGACCGGCAAGCCCGCCGCCCTGGTCAACTCCATCCTATCCAACGCCATCGGCCCGCTGGTTCCCAAGCTCCCCATTGGAAAAATGGTCAGAGCCTTCATGGCCGCTCCGGCAGCCCACCGGAATTCCGCCGCATGGCGCCAGCAGCAGATCACCGCCTGGCTCACAGAGAATGGCATCGATGCCGGCCTCGCCTCCCGCCTGACCGTTTCCATGGACGACATGGTGGCCAGCATCATGGCCAACCTGATCTACCAGGAGCAGGAAAAATACATCACCGCGAAAAAAGGCGTCGGCACCCAGGCCATTGCCAATTCGGAGTTTGCCAAAAAATACCAAGGCAACAAAGACGCCATCCGCTCTGCCATCCGCGTGGGCCTCATGACAGACGGCACCCCATGGCAGGCCTGGTTTTCCAGCGTCACCGGCATCCGGCCCCTCACCACCGCCGAACAGTCGCAGATTGCCGCATGGGAAACCATCCTCAGTGGCGACCGGTATTTCCCATCAGAAAAAGGAGTCGCTGCCGCCAAGCTACGGGACTTGCTGGACAGCCACTTCGGCAAGGACGTCAGCGGCTGGGAAGTGCTGGCCGCCAGCTATGACGCCTCTGCCTTGTCCAGCGGCACCACCATGGCAATACAGTTTACCGGCCCCTTGGGCAAGCTCGCGTCCCTGCTGGTCACCGACATGACCTCCATGATCTATCAGCCCACCTCCGCCGTGGATGTGATGGATTCGTTCCTCGCCGCAGCTGAAACCTACGCCGCCGAGCTGCCCAACGCCTTCCGTTATGACACCGGAGGGAACTTCGCCGCAGACGCCGCCATGAACATGGGAGACGTCGCCCCGCTGAAAAAAGACATGGCCAAACAACGGGCCATCCTCGCCAATCCCAATGCATCGATGGTCGCCAAGAGTGTGGCCGTGGTGCGGTTTGTCCGGTCCGCTCAGGATTACCTGCGGCAAGCCATGAACGCGGCAGACTCCGCGGCCGTCGCCGGTTTCCAACGGTATTTTGAATCCCGGGAAGTGCGCCGCATCATGCGGGCCAACAAAATCACCAAGGCTGAAGTGGCCGCCACCATGGCCGCGGACGGGTTCACCACGGACGCCGTGGAACTCCAAGCCGACGCCTTGGGGTATGACGGCACCCTGAAAAAACGCTATGTGGGGGATGCCCTCTGGGCCCGGTGGAAGGAGATTGTCACCGCCCACGCCAATACCCCGGCGGAACATCAGGCCCGCATGGCCGCCCTGCTGGCCGAAACCGAGGCCGAGGGGGAATTCTCAGCCTTTGTGGGAACCAGAAGGGACCGGTCCACTCCGTTTGATCCCACCGATTGGGCGCTGGGCGGTATCCAGTGGATTGGGGAGGGCCTATTTGCCCATGCCCGCAAGCGCGTGCAGACCGGTGAGGTGGCCAGCGGCAGTCTGGAACGCATGTTCTACCGCACCATGTTGGGATTTGTGGGCATTCCCCTCAATGCCGCCCGGGCCTCTCTCTGGTATTCCCCCTTCAGCCTGCTGTCCTGGGCCAATTACGCCGCGTGGAAAAAGGGCATCGGCTACCAGCAAAACCCGTACGAGCGCAGCCTGGGCAATGCCATCCAGGTCCGCCAGCGCATGAAGGAAACCATCATGGGGAACACCCTGTTGCTGATCGCCATCGCCGCCCTCAAAGGCCTGCAGGAAGACGAGGACTGGAAGATCAACGGCTACGGACCAGACCCCTCGAAATTCCCCGAGGAAGCCAAAGCCTGGCGCCGCCTGCACGTTCCCTTCACCATCGAAAAAACCGAGAACGGGAAAGCCTTCAACCTGCCCTACCAACGCGGCACCCTGGAGCCTCTCAAAGCCCCCCTCATGATGCTGGCCGGGTGGACGGATGCCGCCATGGAATCCAAGATGCGCAAAGAGCCCGCCCCGGAACTCCCCAATCAGATCTGGGGTGCCTTGCGCCAGCTGACCCTGGCGTCCATCACCACCGGCATGCGCAACATCGGCGGGATGCGGGACGCCGTGCAACGGGGCATGGACGCCAGCACTTTTGGCTCCCAAGCCGGATTTATTGCGTCTCCATTGGTCCCCTACTCCGGCAGCTTGCGGTGGATCCGACAATGGGGCCAGCCGGAGCAGTTGGAGAAAGGGTTCATCAATAACACGCCCTTCGCCACTGTCCTGCAGGATGCCCGTCCCGCCCTCAACCTGTTTGGCCAGAAGCTGCGTCCCGACCCGTCCCCCACTGAATTGATGAGCCGGCAACTGAGCGGTCTGCCCCCGGGCTACTCCCGCCCGATCTCCCCCGCAGACGAAAAACTCCATGGGTGGATGCAGCGCACCGGCAAGCAACCCACCGCCTACAGCCGCCTCGACGTCGAAAAGAAAATCCTCCGCACCGTCACGGATGACGAATGGTATGCCTACAGTCTCGCCGCCGGCAAGGTCCGCTACGACCAGCTGACGGCCGCCATCGATGGCACCCTGCCCATCGAGCGCACCGTCAAAATGCCCGGCCCGCAGCCGGACCGGAAAATCAAGGCCCCCATGAAAAAGGGAATGGCCGACATCGACCCCGAGGACAAGGAAGCCATGAAACAGGCCGGCGCCATCCTGGAAGATATTGGCGCCGCCGCCCACCTTGCCGGATTGGAAGCCATCGGCGAAGAGCCCACCCCAAAAGCCAAAGGCAAGAAGCCCCCCGCACCGGTGATATACTAGGGGAGACCCCCCTACTTTCCGGGCACTGGGAATGGAGGCAAAAGAGCGGACTTTCGCGGGTCTGCGTTGCCCCATCCAGTTTTTTAAGTCGATCCCATTTTTATTCGCAGCCTAGCGTCTTTTTTCACGTAACTCATTGATTACGAAGGCAGAGCAGGGAGATTTCATCGACCTGCTGTTTCGAGTTCATGGGGTTGACTTTCCCCGAATCCCCCGTAGGATGCGTTGGTTTTCGCCCCAAAGCGCGGCTCAGACATTCCCACCAGATTCCCACTCTAACCACCCACATTCCCATGGCTTCCCTCATCAAACGCCCAGAATCAAAATTTTGGATCGCCTGTTTCACGGATGGTTCCGGCAGACAGCTGAAACGCTCCACCAAGATGCTGGATAAGAAGGAGGCCATGAAACTTGCCATCCAGTTTGAAGCCGCCGCAGACGGCACCATGAGCACAAGGCAGGCCGTCGCCGTGATTGGCGATTTGATGGCGGCACAGCGAAAGCCGCTGCCCTCAGTCACGGTGGAAGATTGGGTCAACCAGTGGGTCAGCCGGCGGGAAAAAGAAGTGAGCTTGGCGACCTACCGATTTTACGAGTCATCCGGCCGCAAATGGGTGGAGTGGCTGGGAGCCAGGGCTAAAGGACCGCTGTCCGCCCAAACCGCCACGACCTTGATTGAATACCGCGACGCCATCATCGCCAAGGGGATGACGCCTGTGAGCGTGAATCACCGCATGAAAGCAATCGGCATAATGCTGCGGGCGGCGAGGCAGGAACGCCTGCTGGACGAAAACCCCATGGAGTTCGTAAAGCACCTCAAAATAAACCGGGACCCGAACGAGAGACAGGAAGGCCGGCAACCCTTCACCACCGCGCAAATCAAAGCCGTGCTGCAGGTCTGCGACCCTGAATGGAAATCGATGGTGCTATGCGCCGCCTACACCGGCCAGCGGTTGGCGGACATTGGCACCTTGACCTGGGACAAGGTCGATATGGTCGCCAAAACCATTTCCCTGGAAACCCGCAAGACGGGAGCGTTCCTAAATCTGCCGCTGGCCCCGGCGCTCTATAATCACCTGGTCGATTGGACGCAGGGGATGGCCGGCCGCAACACACAAATCAAAAACACTTACCATGACTACCTCCACCCCCGGGCAGCTGGATGCATCTTGCGCGCTCGCCAAGCTAGCCAGCTGTCCCATAAGTTTGCGCGCATTCTGCACAAAGCGGGCCTCCGGGAAAAAGAGATGCCTACCGGGAAGGGCCGGGAAACGAAACGCAACCGGCATGCCCTGAGTTTCCATTCCTTCCGGCACACGGCCACCAGCTGGATGAAGGCGGCAGGCATTCCGGCCTCGGTGGTGATGGATTTTATCGGCCATGACGATGTGGCGATGAGCCGCCTTTACACCCACACCGGCGAGGATGCCATGCGGGTGGCGGCCGACAGCATGCCAAACCTTTAAGCCCCCGGTCAAACTTTAAGCCCCCGGTCAAAACCGCGGCGCTGCTCAGTGCGGCCCGCGGTTTTGCGCGTCTGGCCATAACGCTTTGATTTTTAACGGAAGCATGGTAGGCATTTACCCCATCCCGAATAAGGATGGTTAAAGTAACATGACCAGCCCTGTTTCTGCCATTTAAAACGGCATCAGGAAAACGCTTATTGCGGGGCCGGGGAACGACAAAATGGGGTGCAATTTGCCCAGGGGTATTACAAACTATTTTAAAAAATAGTTTACAGCCAGGAAGAAATTTTTATAGACCGGCCAACATTTTTGTTGTTTAGCTGGCGGTCACTTCTTATGAGCACACTGCGTATTCCACTATCCAAAATTGCTTCTTCGGTTATTGTCCAGTCCCAACGGCAATCAAAACAGGGCGGATCTGATCAATTGCAGGGCCCATACTGCAGGATCCACCTTCTTCTCTTTGGATAAGCGTTCCAGCTTCTCCTTCAGATCCAAGGGCAGAGGGATTTTCAGGATATCCTGAATCATCAAATCCCGGATCCGGTCCGCCTCCCGTTCAGGGATTGGCCGACGACCCTGCTCCCAGGCCTCAACCGTCCTGGCGGAAACCTTCAATTTCTTGCCAAGCGTGGTCCTGCTCATGATGGGCTCTCTCCATGTTTTCAATTCTTGCGCGTTCATGTAGTGGACCCCTACGACAAAAACGGCAGCACGCAAGTGGGAAAAATTGATTTTTTCTCGATTTTTTATTGACCTCATACGACATCCGCGTTAAACAATGTAAGTAGAAACTTAATCAATGATCGCCACTCAGAAAACCGACATCCTGGAAGTCATGCTTCCTGCTTCACAAACGGCCGCCCTCGCCACCATGGCCAGCCGGCACGGAACCAACACTGTGGGTATGGCCTCATCCCTGCTTTGCGCAGCCATCGAGGCCCATCCCGATGTGAAAAAAACCCAAGGCAAAAAACCACGGCGGCTATGACTCCATTGATCCTCGCCACTATTTCCCCCATCGCCATCGTTGGCCTGGTAGTGGTGTGGATCATCGCCGTGACCCTGATCCTTTGCTTGTGGGGACCGGGCTCATTTGACAACCCGGACCAAGCCGACAAAAAACCCCGATACCCTGGCCAATGTGAACTGGTTGCCCTGTCTGATATTACTCCCCCCATCGATGGCCAATCCGCCGCTGAATTGAAGTGGGACTACGTGCAGGTAGAATCCCAACTGATTCAATCACACGACTCCAGGACGCGGCGGCAAATTTCCCAGCAAATGGCGCAGTGCCTCACTGAAGGATTGCCGCTCGATGTCGCCATCAGCCAAGCCGCCTACTGCTTCATCACCGGGGCCTGCCAGTGCCCGACCTGCCAAAATCAATTAACCCGCAACTAAATATGACTCAGACATGGATCCGCCTGCCCCCAGCGAGAAAGGGAGCCAAATGCCCGGTCTCCGGGTTCAGCCGACGCAAGCTGCAAACCATGATCTACGGCATCCCTTCCCAGGGAATCCCCGGCATCGTGAAATACAGGCATGTCGCCGGCGGAAGTGGCGACAAGGGCCTCATCCTCATTCATGTGCCCAGCCTGCTCCAAGCCATGCTGGGAGAGCCGGAACTGCCACCAGACACCACGGTAGCCCTGCGCATGCTGGCCAATTCGCCTGAATGGTGCCAGTGCGCCATGCGCCAGCTCCTCGCCCTGTCCGAAGACCGGGCCGGCATGACCGCGACCGACTTTTTCCACTACCTCCTAGCGACCAACCATGAGCCCCCTTCTCTCCATCCAACTAAGCCTTCTGCTCCTGGCAATCGGATTCCTTATCCTGCGTTTCTACGCTCTGCGACAGCATCATAGGCTTTGCAGGGAAATGAAGCAGGCCGCCCAGCGGCGGCACGATGGCCACATGCAGGTCAGCCGGCACGAAGGCCCTCAACCCAGCTCCCCTCCCTTTTTCTTCCCAAACCTCAACCAACCACCCACCGGCACATTCCATGATCATTGAATCCAACAAAAAATTCGCCCCGCACCCCGAGACGACGAATCCCATCCGCGCCGTGATTGTCGATGTCACGGAGCCCAAAGAGAAACAGACCGCCTGGGGCCCGAAGAAAAAGTTCGCTATCGTTTTTGAGACCGAGATGAAGATGGATGACGGCAAAAACTGGACGTTCTGGAGCCATGGATACACCCCCGTCCTGGGCGAAAAGTCCAATCTGCAAAAGGATGCCCTCAAGATTTTCGGCGTGACCAAACTGCCGGCAAGATTCGAAACCGAAGACCTCATTGGCAGATCCGTCAAACTGATCATCGAACACAGAACGGAAAATGGGGAAATCTATTCCAACATGACTTGGCTGGGAGCCGATACCAGTCCTGAAGCAATGCGGCCATCCGGCCACTACGAACGGCAGAAGGACCGCGCTGCCAGCGATACCGGCAGCAATTACACGAAGGCCGCCCCCGTGGTTGAAGCTCCGGTGGAAGACTGGCGCCGCACCAAGGTCCATGTGGGCAGCTTCACCGGCCAGCATCTGGAGAACCTCGACGTTGAAGCCATCACCAAACTGATCGTCCACTGGATCCCCCTGACCCAGGCGCCGGGCTACAAGACCACCGCGGATGACCGCCGTCTCCTCGCTGCCCTGACGGAGGCCAACAAGGTGATCAATCCGACCACACCAAAAGACGCCTTCTGAGAATTTGGGGCTGCCGCAGTAGCTGATCCTCCGGGGGTGCAACTGGGGAAGACTGTGGTGGCCCCATCCAAATAAGCAGGTTGAAATCCCAGCCTGCAGGGGCAATGCGATAGAGCCCGTGATGACGAGGCTCGTGAGGCCGGCCAAGACTGCCGGCCCTCTGCACCACCACCAAGCGCGGCTCCCGGCCGCATTATCAAACAAAAGCCTGCGATACCAATCCAGCAGGCCGGCGACCGGGAACCTTTTTCACTAACAAAAGTCAGCACTACGTCCATATGTCTTCCTCCAATTCCATCGTCTACGATATTGAAACGGTGCCGCTCTCCGACGAGCGGCTGGCTCTCTGCGAACCTGCCCACAAGGCCCCCAGCAACGTCAGGGACCCAGTCAAAATTGCTGCCGCCGTGGCAGAGAAGGCCGTGATCTGGCGGGAGCGGGCGGCCCTCTCGCCCCTCACCGGCCGGGTCGCCATGATTGGCATGTTCCATGAGGAACCCAAGGCTATCCACCTCACCTTCGCCAATGCCACTGACGATGAACTGGACCTGCAGGAAGCCGAGATGCTCAAACAATTCTGGAGAGGCGCCACCAAGGCTATCGGCGCCGGCCAACTTCTGATCTCATGGAATGGCCATGGCTTCGACGTCCCGTTCCTCATCAAACGAAGCTGGGCCCTCCAGGTGGAAATCCCTCCCATCATCGACATCCGCAGCAAGTGGGGCATGCAGCCACCCTGGATCGATCTCATGCGGGAATGGCAGTGCGGAGACCGGACTGCGGAATACACCAGCCTGAATGCCGCTGCGGGGTTTTTGGGGCTGGGGCAGAAAGCGGGCGACTGCCTGCAGCTGCGCCACCAGCTGGAGCATGAAACGGAGACGGCGATTGCCTACCTCAAACAGGATCTGGTCCTCACCGAAGCCATCGCCCGGCGGATGGGCATCATTTACTAACATACACTCAATATAATTATGCAAACTTTAGAAGAAATGTGGCAACGATTCGCCGCCGTGTCGATACCAGCAACCACGTCACCAAAAATAATCAATGCGCTGCGTATCACGTTTTTCACGGCAGTTGCATTGACGCTGGATGCAATGAGATCCCTTCCAGATGATGAAGAGCACGCTCTTGAAGCAGTCATAGACATGGAGCGCCAAATTGTGGAATTCAAGGAGTTGCTAAAAATGGGCATGTATAACGTCTGACCCATTATGGCCACTCTTGCTGAACTTCTCGCTGCCAAAGCCGCGGGACAGGGAACCCCTGCGCCTGCCGCTGAAACCGGCGACCATCCTTTGGGCCCGAATCCCCCGGCTGCCCCGCAACCCAACGTCCTGCTGCCCCCGCCGTCCGGCTATCTGGGCCGTCAGGACGCAACGGAGCCCCTGCCCCGCAACTGGCCGCCTGACGTCGCTGACTTCTGCACCGGCAACGACCTCATCGTCATCCAAAACCCGCATCTGGAATCGTTCCTCGCCATCCGCCGGCCCCATGGGCAGCCGCCCCTGTATCTCATGGGACCATTTCCTACCCTGAACATCCCCTTCTGATTCATGATCCTCGATCCCACCCAACAAGCCGCCGTGGACCTGCTGCAGTCCGGCCAGAACGCCTTCCTCACCGGGAGCGCCGGCACGGGCAAGAGCACCGTGACCACGGCGTTCGTCAGCAGTGCGCTGCGCAAGGTGGACATCGCCGCCAGCACCGGAATCGCGGCCATCAATTTGCGGGATCAATATGCCGCCCGGTCAAACGGGCGGGAAATCAGCATTGCCACCCTCTACCGCTGGGCCGGCTTTGGCCTCGGACCGAAACCCGGCCAATCCCATGAATCCTTTTGGGATTGGTGGCGCACCCCCATGAGCCGCCATAAAATGAGCTGCCTGAACCGCATCCGTGCAGCGGAATGCCTGGTGATTGATGAGGTCTCCATGATTCCCGGCCGGATCCTGTCCTATCTGGACTACCACTGCCGCAAAATCCGCCACATCGAAGAGCCCTTTGGCGGCATCCAGGTGATCTGCTGCGGGGATTTTCTGCAGCTGGGTCCGGTGGACAAAGAAGGCACCGGGTATGACTGGGCTTTCCTGACCAAAACGTGGCAGGAGGCCGATTTCAAAGCCGCGGTCCTCACCAAAGTCCACCGGCAGGACGAACAGGAATTCATTGACCTGCTGAATGACTTCCGCATGGGACGGATTGGCCCGCGCTCCATGGCCTCGATGGCTACCCGCGTGGCGCCATTCACCAGCAGCAGCATTCCCCGCCTCTTCACCCACAACATGGCGGTGGATAAATGGAACCGCAGCCAGCTGGAAAACCTGCCCGGGGAAACCACCGAGCTGAAGGCCATCATCACCGGGGACGACCAGCACCAGCGCGAATGGCTGATCAAGAATTTGGTGACGCCCACCAACCTGCAGCTCCGGATTGGCGCCCGCGTCATGGTGACCGCCAACATCACCCGGGAAGGCGAGATGATTGCCAGTAATGGGACCATGGGCACCCTCACCTCCATCAACCCATCAGGTTTATTGCTGACCATCACCACCGACGAGGGCAGCCTCCTCACCCTGGACCGGTCGATGTGGGACTTCGACCCGCAGGAGGTGCACACCGCCAAATTTTATCAATTCCCGCTCCGGCTGGCCTGGGCGTCCACCATCCACAAGGCCCAAGGCCTCACCCTCAAGGAAGCCGTGATCGACATCCGGTCCGCCCGTGAACCCGGGCAAGCCTACGTGGCCCTGTCCCGCGTGCGCACGCTGAGCGGGCTTCACCTGAAGGCCGTGCCCGCCGGCGTTTACACTTCGCCCGCCGCCGTCGCCTACCATGAAGGGCTGGCCAATGCGCCGCTGACACCCACGGCCCCGGCAGTGACCGCGCCACCCCCGTCCACCTGCCTTTACTAACTCAATCAAAACCAACTACCTCATGTCTGAAAAAACCACCACTTCCATCATCAGCCTGCGGGCCGAAAACATCAAACGCATCAAGGCCGTCGAAGTCATTCCCAACGGCGCCACCGTCGTGATTGGCGGACGCAATGCCCAAGGGAAAACCAGTGTGCTGGACTGCATCAGCATGGCGCTGGGCGGGGCGGCGGCTGTTCCGTCCGAACCCATCCGCCGCGGGGCCACCAAAGCCCAAATCATTCTGGAAACCGAGGAACTGACGGTCACCCGGAAGTTTTCCCGGTCAGGCACCACCCTGGAAGTGACCAATAAGGATGGCCAGAAGTTCGCCGGCCCACAAGGCGTGCTCGACAAGCTGGTCTCCACCCTCGCCTTTGACCCGCTGGCCTTTGTCCTGGCCGACAAGAAGGCGCAATTCAAACAGCTGCAAACCCTGTTGGGCATCGACACCGAATCGCTCGACAACGAACGGAAGACAGAGTTTGAGCGGCGCACCCAGAAGAACCGGGACATCAAGGCATTGGCCGCCGTGATCGATAGCCTGCCCTGCGAGGGCCCGGCCCGGGTGGAAGTCAGCGAACTCCTGGACGAACTCAGCCGCGCCGAACAGATCAATGCCGGCATCGCTGATCTGGATCGGGAGGCCATGGAGGCAGACAACCAGCTGGTCAAGGCAGTCGAAGAAGTGACCCAGGGCATCGCCAAAATCCACGAGCAAGAAAAACGGCTGGATGCCCTGATTGAGGAGCTGAAAGCCGCCAAGGAAAAGTCCGATGCCGCCAAGGCCAATTTCCTGACTGCCAGTGAACGACTCAGCCGGGCGGAACGGGTGGAAATCGCGCCCATCAAGGAACGCATCGCCGCTGCCGAGGACACCAATTCCGCGGCCGCCAAAATTGAGGACCGCAAACGCAAGCAATCCGAACTGACCGTGCTGGAAAACGAGTCCGCCATGATGACTGCCCACCTGCAGGAGCTCGACCATCGCCGCGCCACCCTCCTGTCAGATTGCCCCATGCCGGTGCCGGGGATTGGCTTTGAAGCAGACGGAGTAACGCTCAACGACCTGCCGCTGGATCAGGCCAGCGCCGCCGAACAGCTGAAACTGGGACTGGCCGTGGCCTGCGCCATGAACCCGAACCTGCGCGTCATGCTTATCCGCAATGGCAGCCTGCTCGATGATGATGCCATGACCATGGTCAGCCGGATGGCCGAAGAACACGGCGCCCAAGTCTGGATCGAACGGGTCGGCAATGACGGGAAATGCACCGTCGTCATCGAGGATGGGGAAATCGCCCCCCAAGCCGGGGAAGGCCCGCCGGAAGAGCCGCAGGAAGCGCCCATCGTGGCTCCCCTCCCCATTCTGAATCCCGCCCCCGCCGCCGCCCCGGCCAAACCCATGGAATCCCTGTACTAACATGAATATCCGCCAACTCATCGAAGCCCTCGAGCGCATGGAAAAGGCCTACGGGCCGCATGTCAAAGTCCACATCGAAACTGCCACCGGCACCGAACAGCTGGACGGCCTGATTTATGAACAGCCGGTCATCATTCTGGAAACCCAGTAGCCAGCCAAAACCAACCCATCTCCACGCACTATGGATCCTGAAAAACCACGCCCCGTGAATCAACTCCGCGAAGACCGCAAAGGCGTCGTGAACACGGGCACCACCCGCGGGTGCAAACCCCGCTATGTAAACCGCCCCGCCCCGGGCCGCGCCTACACCACGGACTCCACCGCCGGCCTCAAGCCGGCCTCATACTGGCGGTGATCTCCTCCAACCACCCTGACCCCAATCCCCATGTTCAGCCCCATCGAAACCGTAGGCCGTGCGCAAAACACCGCCAACCTCCGCTACCGCATCCGCCGCGAACGCAATACCACCCGGCTCTATATCGCCATGACCCGCGAGCTTGCCAGCCAAGTGAAAGTCAGTGAGCATATCAAAGCATGGAAGCTCGAAATCGATGCCGCCAACGGCAAGGGGCGGCTCACCGGATTATTCCAGCCGGACGGCCACCAAGCCACCCGCGAAGGCTCCAAAAAGAACGGGGACCGCGGCACCATCCAAATGTCATGGACTCCCGTGCCGGCCGTGCTGGCCCTGTTTCCGGGGGGCGAGACCTACACCACCATCACCGTGGCCGACATCACCTCCATTGGCGTGGAGTTCATCCTGCCAGTCAAGGCAGCTGGAAAGGCGGCCAAATGATGGATCAAGCCAGTCCCACCATGGGTGCCATCAACAGCACCAAGGAGATCGCGGCGATTATCAAAGTCACCCTGGCCCAATACGGCATCCTTTGGATTCCCGGGGAATCCATGACCCTGATCGCCAACGTGATCGACCGGGAAACCGGGGCTGCGGAAAAAGAACTCCAAGCCCGCCTGATCGACCGCACCGAACAAAGCATGGCCACTGCCCTGCGGGATGCCGAAATCATCAGGCAACTGACGGCCTCGAAAAAATAGTGCCGCCGCCTTCCTCCCCTCTCCCAGATCCACCGACCCCGTGATTGCCTCCTTTACCCTCCACGCCGCCGACCTCGGCTACCGGCTCAACGAACCTTTGTTGGCGGATGGCAAAATCCATCGCGTCTCATGGTCCCCCCAATCCCGCGACAAATCCGGATGGTATGTGGCATGGGACCATGGCGATTGGGGCGCAGTAACCTGGGGCGACTGGAGGGACGACTGGAAGGAAGACTGGACGTCCAAAAACTTCCGGGCCATGTCCATTACCGAACGGGACATCATGAAGGCCCATGCGGAATCCCAAAAACTGCAGGAAGCCGAAATACGCGCCAAGTCCCTCAAAGATGCCGGCATCCTGGCAGACCGGGTTTGGAAAAGCGGCTGCATCACTCTGCGGGACCATCCATATCTAACTAAAAAACAGATCCCAGGCACCGGAATGCGGTTTATGGAACGGGATGGGAAACCGGAACTCCTCGTCCCCCTGCGAAATGAAGACGGCAATCTTTGCAACGTGCAACGCATCCTCGCTGATGGCACCAAACGCTTCATGCGCTCGGCTGGCATCGTAGGCCTGCACTGGCGCACTGGCGAACTGCCCACCACCACCGAATACACCGGTGACCTGATCGTCGCCGAAGGCGTAGCCACCGCCGCCACCGTCCATCAGATCTCCGGCGCCACCGTCTTTGCCGCCATGAACGCCGGCAACCTGCCAGCCATCACCACCTGGCTGCGCCGCGCCTATCCCACCGCCCGCATCCTCATCGCCGCAGATGACGACCGGTGGGACCGTGATGGCACCGCCCGGCCAGAGGAAAAAAATATCGGCCGCAAGAAAGCCTCGGAAGCTGCCGCCAACACCCGCGCCCTCATCCTCCTGCCCACCTGGACGGACCTGCAGTCCCGCGGCACCGACTGGAACGATCTGTATTGTGAGGAGGGCGAGGCTATCGCCACCACCAAGTGGAAGGACGCCCTCACCATCGCCGGTCTGGACCGGCAAATCTCCAGCCTGTCAGAAAGCGAATATGCCCAACGCCGCGCCAGCCTGACGGCCGCCTATGCCAAAGCCGGCGCTGGTCACCTGGGCATCCGCCAGCTGAACCAACGCCGCAAGGAACGGCGGGGAGTATCGACAGAGGAAAACAGCCAAGAATCCGGAGAACGGCCACCCCATATGGTCATGGCCGGCATTTGTGAAGGGATCACCCTTTGGAAAGATAAAAATGGCATTCCTTATGCCTCCCTCACGCATAACGGAGTCAACCTCAACACCCGGATCGTAGGAAAATTCTTCACGGCCTGGTTGCGCGTGCAGTGGGACGAAGTGGAATCCAAGGTGCTCCCCCCGACCAAACCATTGCTGGAATCTGTAGTAGCACAACACGCCGCGAGGGCCCTGCTCAATGCCCCGACCTGTGACTGCCATTTCCGGTTTGGCTTCGACTCAGATACCAATACCCATTGGTGGGATTTGGGCCGCGAAGATTGGAAAATGGTGAAAATCACAGCCGATGGATGGGAAATCACCACTGATTGCCCCATCAAATTTGCCCACTCAGAATCTAAATCCGACCTGCCACTGCCGGCTAAAAACCCGGAAATGAACGGCATGGACCCGTTTTGGGAAATCATCAACGTCGCCAAGGAAGACCGCTGCCTGATTGCCGGGTTTATGCTGGGCTCAATGTTGTCAACGGCACCATGCTTTGGCTTGGGACTATATGGGGGCCAAGGGACCGCAAAATCCGGGATATCAGCTAACATCCGCGGCATTCTCGACCCGAGGCCAGCCGATTCAGATACTCTAAACGACGGCAATGTGGACGATCTCGGAGTGGTCTGCCTTGAACAGTGGATTCCAATTTTCGAGAATATGTCCTATATCTCCGCCGAAGTCTCGGACAAACTTTGCCGGCTCACCACCAAGTTATCCGTCACGACCCGCGAATTCTTTACCAATCTCGGAATTATTAGTTATTCCGTCCGCCGGCCGTGGATCATCAACGGCCTCAACAACGTCTGCAGCCGCGGGGACCTCGCCGAACGATCGATTCCAGTATCATTGCTGCCGGCCCCGGTTGGCGATGAACGCAAACGGCTAAAGTGGATTGAAGAAAAGTTCAGCGCCTGCCAGCCGCACATCATGGCCCTACTGCTCGATGCTGCCACAGAGTCCATCTTCAACGCCGAGGCCGCCCGCAAGTTCCTGAGCAAAGAAGGCTTGTACCATCGCATGGCCGACGCCCTGGAATGGATCACGGCCGGAGAACCCATCCTGGGATTCCCTGCCGGCTCCTTCATTCGCCGCCTGAATGAACTGCAGCAAGATGCCGGACATCTGACTCTGGATGGAAACCCCGTCCTGAAAGCCATCGAATCCCGGCTTGGCACCCGGGGATATTGGAAAGCCAGCATGACTGACATCCTTCAGGAAATGTGGGATGAGGATTCCGCTCACAAACGGGACAAGCACCTGCCTCAAACAGCCGTCGCCGTTGGCAATTGGATCACCCGGAACATTGACCAGCTCAAAACGTCATTCGGCATAACGATATCCCCACTACAAAAATTCTACGTTGGAGGGAAGCAAGTTTACGTCCGCGAATTCACCCGAACCATCCAACCACAATCCGACGATGACACCGATTTTGATTGATACCCGCGAGCCGTGGCCGCACCCATGGGAGAAACACCTGCCGGAAGCGCAATTCATCCAGCGGGGGCTCGAAACC
>Ga0208599_1000229_pt1 | contig 15315 bp, 13 predicted proteins | sample LakMenEpi17Aug12_FD_150706 | JGI IMG/M metagenome (GOLD analysis project Ga0208599, IMG submission 150706) | Freshwater microbial communities from Lake Mendota, WI - 17AUG2012 deep hole epilimnion (SPAdes) | ecosystem: Environmental > Aquatic > Freshwater > Lake > Epilimnion/Euphotic zone ... | reverse complement strand
CGGTCGCTAGTAGACTCTCGCTTAACGGACGATTAGCGCAGCGGTAGCGTACTTCCTTGACATGGAAGGGGTCACTGGTTCGATCCCAGTATCGTCCACATAGATATCAGATCTGAAGAAATACTTTTACTCTCCTAATTGTCTCCTCAAGATAATCGGGCAAAATACTGGCGTGCTCGGCCTTCATAGTCTCATAAAGATAATTCAATAAGAGTAGTCGTCGGTGCAAAAGCAACATCTTTAGATCCTTCTCCTCGTACTTTGGCAATGGTTTGACCGACTTGTAACCTTCAAGGAGCGCTCTCTCTTGATCAGGAGTGTCTAGGTAGTACACGGCCGTAGCTATATCCTGAATCGGAAGGCCTATTCCACAATCGTCAAAATCAAATACAGATAGCTGGCCTAGATCCCATTTCAAGTTCCAACCATGCAGATCGGCATGAATTAATTGTGACTTATTTTTCTCGAACAAATCATTGGTTCTCCTAGTTATCTCATCAAATGCATCTACTACGAGCTTTTTATGTTCAACACTTAGTTGACTCTCTTTACCACGCAGTAAATCCGGAGAGCCCCAAAAAGGGTCGTTAAAGGTCGGGGTTTGGGAATTATCTGGCAACACAAAATCGACAGACAAGTTGTGCATGTTTGCCATAGCAGCTCCAAGAGCCTGCAGCTGAGTAGGCGTAGGGTCATCCCCGACATCAACGCCATCTAGCCATGAGTACACAACACAGTTTAGATCGCGGCCTATTTCCTGATGGAAAAATGTTGTTATGTAACTTTCTTGCTTATTTGATATTGGCCTAGCAGTTTTAACTAAATGTGAGTTGTTCAAGAATTTCACCCATGCTACCTCAGCTTCAATATTTGCCTTGCTACGAGGTGAATTAATACTGATTCGAAATGCATAGTTGGCTTCATCTATAGCAGTGACCTTAAATGTAGCGTTGTTCTCGTAATTGATCATCTCAATGGACTTGACCGAGATTTTATAATTTTCTAGCACCACCAAAGCTGACTTTTTAAGGGAATCTATTTGATACTCTTCCGGCGTTGAAAAAAAATCAATTGTCATTGGGAAATGATAACTCAGCTTTTTTCTCACTTAATTGGTGCAACGGATCCTGTACTTCGAAATTAACTTGAATTATTGAATCGACTCAGGATTGGCTTCCATTTTTCTTAGAGTTGCAATCCGCTCAGCAATTGGAGGATGAGTAGCAAATAATCGAGAGGCAGCGGAAGCATCAAGGGGTGATTCAATATACATATGCGCCACCGCGCTAGAGCGTGCCTGAACAACTGTGGTGTCTCTTGCTAAGACCTCAAGTGCCGAACGAAGTCCAGCAGGATTTCGAGTAAAAGATACTGCAGTTGCATCAGCTAAAGATTCACGTTTTCTTGAAACTGCAGATTTCAACATCGTGGCGGCAATCGGCGCAAGAATTAAAGGAATGATGGCAAGAAATATTGGCATCTGACCTCCGCCATGATCTCGATTTCTGCCTCCGCCAAACCAAAGCATTCTCATTAGTATGTCTGAGATCAAAGCCACGATGCCAGCTGTTGTAGCAGCAACTGCTGAAACTAAGGTGTCTCGATTGGCCACATGCGCCATCTCATGAGCCACAACTCCTTGCAACTCATCACGATCCATAGAATTTAACAAGCCAGTTGTGAAAGCAATCAACGCATGGTTTGGATCCCTGCCAGTAGCAAAGGCATTTGGTGCCGGATCATCAACGAGTGCAACCTTTGGCATTGGCAGGCCAGATGCAATGCAAACCTCATTTACTAAATTAAATAATTGAGGATGATCAGATTGTTGAATGACTTGGGCTCTAGTCATCTTTAATACCAATTTATCTGAGGCGTAATAAGAGCCCCAAACTGAAATTAAGGATATGCCAACAGCAAGTGGAATTACTCCAGCCCCTGAACCACCAAAACTTGCAATTGCAATGTATGCAATAAACCAAACAAGTACGCCCATAAAAAAGAGCAGAAAAAAGGTTTTTCTGCGGTTAACACTTTGTAGTGCACGAAAATTGGCCATATTTAAAACTTGACGTTAGGAACATTACGAGCAGATGGATCATCTACTTCGTAAAATTCTCGCTCTCCCACCTTAGCTAGCCCAACAAAAAAGCTAGTAGGAATTGTTTTGACCGCTGTATTCAGACTTCGAACTGTCTCGTTATAGAACTGCCGGGAGAATGAAACCTTATTCTCAGTGGTAGCAAGCTCTTCCTGAAGTTGTAAGAAATTACTTGAGGCCTTTAGATCTGGATAAGCCTCAGCTACTGCAAGTAAGCCTCGTAGTGCATTAGTTAGAGCGCCATCTGCAGCAGCAATTGCTGGCAGTGTTGATGCGCTGGTAGACGCTGCTCTTGCCTGCACGACATTTTCTAAAGCCTCTTTCTCATGGGCAGCGTACCCTTTTACAGTTTCAACCAAATTTGGAATCAGATCTGCGCGACGTTTTAATTGCACCTCGATTTGTGAGAATGATTCATCAACTTGAACATTTAATCTCACCAAACGGTTGTATTGAATGATGGCGTAAATAACTAGGAATACTGCTAACAAAATTACAATTAAGGATATGTCCATGGCAGTACAGTATCAAAAGCAGATTTCCCAAATTCGCTCTTAGAATTAAGCCAGGTGGTGATATGCCCCCTCTACCCCGCGCCATTACCCAAAAAGGTTGGCCTTGATCTAGTAATGCCACTTACTTAACTCCCCATCAAAGAAAAGTTATGTAGGATCAGTATGTGGCATCGAATCCAGATAAAGATTTCCCCAGCCAGATCTCAGCATTTTTAGCATCCCGTAGATCAACTAGAGAGTTTCTTCCGACTGCTGTTCCGCAGGAGATCATTGATCAAATACTGACCGATTCATTAACTGCGCCAAGCTGGTCAAATACCAGACCATTTAAAGTCGCAATTGCAACTGGTGAGGTTAGAGATCGAATTAGTAATGAGTTTCTCTCCAGGTGGGCGGTGCTATCCCAGATTATGCGCAAAGGGGTACGAAATAAGTTACGACTTATCTACTCTCGGTATGGCCTACCAACTAGCAATCGATCAATAGTTAAGCCCTATGTAAAAGAGTTAAGACCTAGAGCCCAACGTGTTGGTAAAGAGCTATATGAGTTGTTTGGCGTTAAACGCGGTGATCGCACAGCAAGAGATGTCCAATGGGGGAAGAATTACTCCTTCTTTGGTGCTCCAGTAGAGCTTTTTATCTATATTCATAAAAGCCTTCATGTTTACGCCGCATCAGATGCCGGCTTGATGATGCAAAACCTAATGCTCTCAGCTCATGCCCATGGACTTGGCACCTGCGCACAAGGGGCGGTAAATATTTGGGATGATGCTGTAAGAAAAGAGTTTGATATTTCAAAGGATTACCGGCTTTTGTGCGGCATGGCAATTGGTTACCCAGCAGATACTCCAGTTAATAAGTTCCAAGCCAATCGAATTGGGTTAGATGAGTTGATCATTAAGCCCAAGAAATCAAGGTAACTGAGCTAGTACCCAATCAACATCTTTATTGCTAGGAAAGACTGGGTAATGGTGCTTTGTAATTACGCCATCTTTAATTATCAAGGTTAATCTCTTTAATAATTTTAAGAAGTTAGCCTCAAACGTAGGAAGCTTTAATGAATCAGCGAATTCAAATTTCTCATCACTTAGGATTTCATAGGGAAGATCAACTCGATCCTTTAACTCCTTCTGATAGGCACTACTTTGCACGCTCAAGCCAAAGAGATTATCTAAATGTGCTTTCAACTTCGGGTAATTATCCCTGTATGAACAAGCTTGCGGGGTGCAACCACGAGCACCTGGAATATCATCCCAGCCATCAGGAAGAGCCACACCTGGAACACCTGTCATCGGATAAATAAAAACCACAGTTGTGCCTTTCAACGCTGATAAATCAATTAACTCTCCATTAGTTGCTGTAAGTAATACTGGATTTAGTTTGATTCCATCTAAATGATCTGCCGCGCCATCATCTTGTGGAATAGGCAGATTATCTGGCAGATCCAGATAGTTATTCTGTGGCGTGTTTGTCATCTTTTGCTCGACTTTGCAGGAGATAGCAGATCTAGGATTAATACAGAGCCGATAATCACCAAGAGTGCGCCAAATAGCTGGATCAAAGAGATAGCCTCATTTAGATAAAAAGCGCCAATCAAAACCGCTACAACTGTCACTAAAAACTCAACTGATATAGATCTAGTTGCCCCGATCTTTGCTACAAGTGAGAAGTAAATTACATAACAAAATGCACTGCAGAAAACAGCTAGTAAGACCATATAAAGCCAATCCATAGCTAACACACCAGATTTGATTGGCACAAAAAATAAAATTGGAGCGGTAAATAAACCACCAAAGAAGAAGGCGCCTATGACCTGCTCCCAATTACCAGCTGCTGACATTTTTAGTTTTGAGTAATTGCTTCCAAAGGCAGCGCTTATACAACCAATGACACAGATGGAGAATCCGAAAAAGAATTGATCACTAAATTGTCCGCTTGGAAAACCTACTAAAAATACAATTCCGAGAAATCCTAGGATTAATCCATAAAAACCTTTTCGATCTATCTGTTCAATCTTCATCATCCGGCCAATCACAGATGAGAATAAGGGAATTGCACCCACCAAAATTGCAGTTAATGCTGTTCCTATTCTTGGTACTGCAAGTGATAATCCAATAAGCTGCATTGAAACTGATGTAAAACCAAGTATTGCAAAATGTTTTACTCCAATTGAGAAATCAAGTTTTTTCCTAATGACTAAGGCTAGGAGAACAACACTGCCACTTGCTATAAAAGATCTAACACTAATTGCGGCAGCCCAATCAAAAGCGTCAACTACTCTAAGTAGTAGTAGAAATGAGGCTCCCCAAAGTAGAGAAAGTATTGCAAACTTGGTAGAGATCTCAGCCTTCATTTGATAAGGCTAGCGCAACTACCCTTTTAGATTTGGCGGTGATAATCGATATTCAACTGGAGTTTTACTAAATGAGATTGGATTTGCAACTGATTTAACCCCATCAATCTCAACTATTGAGTTCAAGCCCAATGATTGAGCAAGATCAAAGGCCTCTTTAATATTATTTATCGCACCCGCTGGAATCTTCACCTTCGCTAATGCAGAAATCCAATGATCTGCACTTTGTTGAGCAAAAATAGGCTCAAGCTGAGCATTTAACTGCTGAAGGTTTTCAACCCGAAGCTGATTGGTGGCAAATCGCTTATCTGCTATTAACTCTGGCTTAATGCAACCTGCAAACTTAGTAAATTGCTGATCACTTCCAACTGCCACAATAAATTTTTTATCCTTTGCCTCAAATACTTGGTAGGGAGCAATTGATGGATGGGCATTTCCCATTGCCTTAGGGATTACACCTGCTGAGATATAAGCTGATGCTTGATTTACTAATGCAGATAATGTGGAGCTAAGTAAATTTAACTCAACCTTTTGGCCAACTCCCTGTTCATCTCTTGCCCGAAGTGCTGCCAAGATTCCAACTACAGCATGTAATCCGGTGATTACATCAACTAGTGCAACGCCAACCTTACTTGGATTGTTCTCATCACTGCCGGTGATACTCATTAAGCCACTCATGCCTTGCAATAAAAGATCATAACCAGGAAGTTCGGCAGCTTTTTCAGATGTGCCAAAACCTGTAATTGAGCAGTAGATCAGCTTGGGATTATTAGCAATCAACTTTGAATAACCTAGGTTGTACTTCTCCATGCCACCTGGTCCAAAGTTCTCCACAACAACATCGGATGAGTTAATCAATTCAACTGCACGTACTTGATCTGCTTGATCTGTCAGATCAAGCTCTAACCCCTCTTTGTTGCGATTTACCGATAGGAAATAGGTGGCGTTGCCATCCTTATCAAATGGTGGGCCCCAAGTACGGGTGTCATCTCCTACCCCGGGCCGTTCAACCTTAACTACCTGCGCACCTAAATCTGCCAGCAACATAGTTGCATATGGACCTGCTAAAACTCTTGAGAAATCTGCAATTTTAATTCCCGCCAAAGGTGGTTTCATTTTTTCCCTAACCAATCACCCATCACATTTAAGAGTAGGTCAACATCACTCTTTGTAATTACCAATGGTGGTTTAATCTTAAGCACATTGTTATCTGGGCCATCACATGAGAGTAAAACTCCCTTTGATAGCGCAAACTCCATTAAATCACTCACCTGATCTGTCGCCGGTTTCTTCTCATTTAGCATCATCTCAACACCGATAAACAAGCCACTGCCCCGCACATCGGCAATGATTGGATAACTCCGCATTAAAGAGCGAATACCATCTTGGAGGTATTGACCAACATTTTTGGCGTTAAGTTGTAATTTTTGATCATAGATAACTTCAAGAACTGCTTGTCCTATTGCTGCACTTACCGGATTTCCACCAAAGGTATTGAAGTACTCCATGCCATTGTTAAATGAGGCAGCGATCTGAGGGGTGGTAACAACTGCAGCTAATGGATGACCATTACCCAGTGGTTTTCCTAGCGTGACAATATCTGGCACAACACCATGTAATTCAAAGCCCCAGAACTTTTCTCCTACTCTTCCCATGCCAATTTGCACCTCATCGCTAACACAAACTCCACCATTGGCCCTGACCACTTTAAAGGCCTCAGCTAAGTAACCAGGAGGCAAAACAATTTGTCCAGCGGTTGAAACTATAGATTCAACAAAAAAAGCAGAGAGTGGTTGTTTTAATGAAGAAATGCTTTTCTTAAGATTACTTAAATACTTTTCAGTTGCGCCTTTGCCGGTAAATTTGCCACGGAAGAGATCTGGTAGTTCAGCTACTGCAACATGTTTTGGCGCACCGGCGCCACCTTTGCCTAAGAACTTATAGGGGCTGATCTCAACAACTGATTGGGTGTGGCCGTGATAGCCATGGCGTAGTGCCACTACCCCTTTTGCATTTGTGTGCGCTCTGGCTAATCGGATCGCTAAATCATTTGCCTCACTGCCACTATTAACAAAGAATATAACTGAAAGCGGATCGGGCATGCTGCTAGTAATCGCTTTTCCATACTCAACAACTGTTTGATGCAGATACCTAGTATTGGTATTTAACACCGACATCTGTGCTGCTGCTGCTGCCACCACCCTTGGATGGCCATGCCCAACATGGGCAACATTGTTAACTAGATCTAAGTAGCTCTTGCCTTTCTCATCAAACAAATAAGCACCACTTCCAGCAATGATGTTTACTGGATTTTTAAAGTTAAGTGAGAGATTTTGGGAAATTACCACCCGCCGATCACTTTTAATACTGGCGGGTGAGATTTTTGCATGTGCATCTGTACCGCTTTCAATGCCCAAAATTAAATTTGGGTTTAAAGAAATCCCTCGCCAAAGCGCAATCTCATCTCGTGGCGCGACCCCATAAATATCAATCCCCATGCCACATAAATCGGTAAGTAATTGAAAATGGGTATGTGGAGGCCAACCAACATTTTCTTCCTCTTTACCCATTCGCCCAATCAATCCACCAGCCTTAATCTCTTTTCCAACCTTCCAATCTGGCATGGAATCAATAGATAGGTGGCCATAAAGAGTCCAAAATGGAACTCCTTGATCAGTTTTATGACGCAAGATGACAACTGGACCGTAATCTAAATGTGTTGAGTTGTTATTAAATATCTCAATCACCCCATCTAATGGCGCATAGATTGGCGTGCCAGCTGGCATTCCAACATCTACTCCTAAATGAAATGTTCTGGCGCTATCTGCAGCCGGATTAAAAGCCTCACCTTGATAAACATTTCGATTCTCGCAGTAGTAACCAATTGTTACCTGCGCACCACTCTTGGCCATTAAATCCTCAATCTCCTTGGTACTTCGCGCAATCTCTGGGTTATCAAATGACCAGTTGATATAAACCCGCTTTAGATCTGAGAAAGATTTATCTAATAAATTAGCTGGCTTTGTTACAAGCAAGTAATCTCGAATTGCTTTGGCATTGGGATTTGCCTCAAGCCCAATCGCATTTCTTAACCTAAAGAGTGCAAAATTGGAGTCAAATTTATCCAAGGCAATTAAACAATCAGGGACATCTTTTTGTGAAATAGATAGGTAATCATTGTCTGGATTATTTGATCGCTGGAGTGCTGCATTTGCAACACTTGATGCCAATCTAACCTTTACCAACTCGATAAAAATTGCTATCTCATCTAAGGAAAATGGATTAACGCTGTGGTAGCCACGGACAAACTGAGCAATCTGTTTTACTGGGTCATTAGATTTCAACCCAACATACGCTGCCGCTACTGCAGCTCCTACCACTTTTGGTGCATAAATCATGTCTCCAAAATCAATCAAAACTAGTTTGTCTTTATCCTCGATAATGTTGTAATCATTTCCATCATTGTGTATTACCTGCATCGGCATCTTTTTCAGCTTAGGCAATACATTTTTCTTATAATTATTTAATGTCTTATCAACTATAGCCTGCACCTTAGAATCGGTGATCTTTGAACTCCAAGCCAACAACTTTTCTGCCTGCAACATGTTCCAAATAAAGGAGGCATCTAATGACTTGCGCTCCTCTTTACTAATCTTCATTGAGTTTAGATTCTTATCGACGGTGGCAATTAATCGCCCTAATTGCTCAATTTCCTCTCCTGTGTGTTCACCCTTAACGCCCCAAGCAGTGCCTTCATGGAAGGTAAGCAGCCTGGCTGCTGAATTTTTGCTTGGATTGATTAACAGCTTCTTACTCTTGGTGGGTACCACTGCTGGTGAAGTATTAACTTTGTTATCTTCTAAAAACTTTAAAACTCTGTTTTGTAGATTGAGCTTAATCTTTAGCGATGCATCGACCTTTGGGTAGATCTTTAAAACGTAATTCTTCTTGCCAGCAATTTTGAAGTTAATATCTCGCTCACTTGGCAGAGCAGAAATCTGTGCCTCTAATCCCCAGTTTTTCTTAAGGAGGGATTTCGCCTCTATATCTTTCACTTAATTCCCCCTCATTATTTTAAAATTTCCCATTTGCAAGAATGAATTCCGCCAAGGCAGCATCTTGGATACCAAGCCCGACTGAGAAATAATAAATGACTTGTTCTTTATTTTCCCTGCCCTTAATGTTTCCGGCATAGACACCGCCGATTGATTGCGCGTATTGCCAACTACGCTCATAATTTTCCAGTGTTTTAACCACTGAACCTGATTGCTCTGAAATTGTTTTTGCATCATCACCAAAAACCTTATCAGCCTTAGAAAGTGCTGAAACTGACACCTCCAACCGGTTAGGCGCAAATGAGCCAATAGAAATGCATGTGGAACCAGGATTTAACGCAGAATTAATAACTGGCTCTTGGGAATTGGTGCAGATGAAAATCAAATCACAATCATAGGCCGCTTGTATATCTTGAGTTATCTCAATACCCAGATCGCTCTTTTTTAATTCTTGATCGATACCAATAATTCTCTCTGGTTTAAAAATATGTTTTGCAGCCTGCAGATGGGCTGCGCCTTGATGGCCAACACCAATGACTGCAATCTTTTTTACTGGATTAGATAACTCCTTTGCAGCCGCCATACTTGCACAGACAGTTCGCCACTTGGTTACCGCTTCTCCATCTAAAAATAACTTGACGCTACCGGTTGTGGCATCAATAACTGAGACCGTGGTCTGTACTACTGAGATATCTCTGCCGGCATTACTAGGTACTACTGTGCCAAATTTAACAATTGTCGGACCATCACTTGATGCTCGTGCAATATAGGAAAATTGTGCATTTTCATTCTGAGACAAGATTGCTCTAGGTCCCATTACGGCTTGATCTAGAAAATAGTTTTTAAAAACCTGTCGCTGATTTTCCATAATTTTTTCATAGGAACACAGTGCGTTTATCTCCTCCGCTGAAACAAAGGGAGTTTCTACTAGTGCCATAAGCCCTAGTGTAGATAGGAACTTCACCAATAAGCAGATGCAAAAGGTCACACCGATCCGATGTGGGCTAAACTACGCACATGAGATCTGGCTTTATGTTTTTTTGGGCGATAGTAGTTTCTGCCTACATGATCATTTCCTATCGAAATAAGGTCAAAGCAGACAAAAACTTAGCCAAAGTTAATTGGGATACTTACAAGCTAAAACTGAGCATGAGTTGGTGGACAGGATTTCTCTGGGCCTCTGTGATTTTTACAATTTACTATTTTATTATCAACGCTGGTTTAACTAGGTAAGTACCTACTCCTCATTCCACCGTGGACTAGTACTTTTTGGTGGATAAATAGATTCGGCAATTAAAACAATACCTGGGGTGCTGCTCACCGATCGTTTAGCCAGAACCGCAGAGAGTTGATCTAAAGTACTTTCAATAAAATCAATTCCGAAGGATTGAGCCAATATTTTCCAATCTGGATTAAACAAATTGACGCCTCGCTCTGGATGATTCATTACTTTTTGATCAAAGCGCAACATTCCATATCCACCATCATCATGGAGCAAAATTGTTAATGGCAATTGTTCTTGAGCAACTGTTGCCAACTCCCCAAGGCCAAAGGCAATTCCGCCATCACCACAAACAAGTAGTGTGGCAATCCCGGCAGAGGATGGACCCAAACTAGCTGGCAAACCAAAACCTAATGTTCCCCAGCCAACTGGATATGCAATTTGCCGAGGCCGCCTAGACTGCAAATAAACACCAGTCCAATAACCAGAAATTGCCATGTCACATACGATGTTGTTCTCACTAGGCCAGCTTTTTTCAATTGCATCAACTAATGCCATTCCGGCTTTGCCCTTATCACTGGCAGCAATTCTCTTGCGGGCTTCACTTGAAGTTTGTGCCACATCAACCCAATTAGATTTGCCATCGACACCCAGTAACTGATCAATTACTCCAGATAAATCTGAGCTTTGGATAACCACATCTGCTGAGATATTTCGAAGAGCAATTTTAGGATTAGCATCAATTAAAACTATTTTCTTGGGAAAGTTGATACTCCAATTCTTTGTATTCATCCCGTCTAACTGGGATCCAAATACCAATAAAACCTCACACTCGGATAAGAGTTTTTCCGCTTCAATTTCATGTATTGGAATATTCAAATAGTTTTTACTAGAACTTCCCACGCCTCGACCTGCAAAGGAGGTAAATATTGGGGCGCTTAGGTGATCAGAAAGTGTTGCGATCTCACTTGTAGCCGCAGTGGCTCCACCCCCTGCCCAGATTCCAATTTTCATTGCCCCTTCAAGAAGTTCCTTTACTGGGTCTAGATCAAGAGTCTTACTCTTGGATTGATTAACAAATGCAGAAGCTTTTTCACTTAATTGTGGGATTGGCCCGGTAAATTCTTGATTCAAAACATCAGCTGGTACGCCGATATAACCTGCTCCAACTGGTGCTGTTGATAGGTACTTTAAAAAATCAACCACAGTGGCAATAGCTTCAGCAGCTGACTTACAACTCTTTGCTAAAACTAACTCCTCGCTGCCAATCATTACCCGTTTAGCGAGTGGTGCGAATAAAGCACTTTGATCATCCATTTCATGCAAAATTCCTCTAGCACCTTCGGTAGAACGATTTTTTATCGGTGCCTCTGATGAAATCAACAAAATATGTGATCCCGAGATAGCCGCTTCACCAAACGCTCCTAAGGTATTGGCTGCTCCTGGCCCAGTTGTTGTAATGGCAACTGCTAACTTCCCGGTTGCTCTAGATAGACCGTCGGCAGCATAGACACAGCTCTGTTCATGCCTGACGCTGATAATTTCTGGACGTTCTTTTGATAACGCATTCCAAAAACCTAGATTATGCACTCCTGGAATTCCAAAAGCTTTTCTCACGCCCTCTTGTGCCAGTAAATCTAAAATTACTGCTGCAACACTCCGTTTTGAGCCTTCCATGTTCAAACCATATCGGCATTTTCCAATTTTGCTTATCTAGGAGAGAATGCCCTTATGTTCACATCAACTAACCCATCAGATATCAAGGAAGTAATAGCAACTGTTCCAGAGGCTTCGGCAAATGAAATTCTTACTGTGCTTCGCACTGCCAAAACTGCCCAAAAAAGTTGGGCAAAACTTCCAGCACCAACTCGTGGTCGAATCATTGCAAATGTAGGTCGATTAGTTGAAAGTAACAAAGAGGCGCTAGCTAAATTGATAACCAAAGAAATGGGTAAGGTTTATAGCGAAGCATTGGGCGAAGTGCAGGAGGTTGTAGATACCTGCGATTTCTTCCTTGGTGAAGGCCGTCGCTTATACGGACAGACTGTGCCAAGTGAGATGCAGAATAAGAATTTATTCACCTTCAGAATGCCAGTTGGCAATGTATTCATAATTACTGCTGGAAACTTCCCAACCGCTGTTCCATCTTGGTATATCGTTCCAGCGCTTTTAGCTGGCAACACAGTAGTTTGGAAACCCTCAGAGTTCACGCCAGCAGTTGCTAATGCTTTGACTTCAATTTTTCATGCTGGAGGAGTTCCAAAAGATGTTTTAATGACTGTGGTTGCAGATGGCGCTCAAACATTTGCAGCATTGGAATCTGGCTTAAAAGAAGGAGTAATCAACAAAGTTGGCTTTACAGGTTCGACCGCAGTTGGCAAGAAAATTGGAGCTAAGGCTGGTGAGTACATTCAAAGTGCTTGCTTAGAGCTTGGCGGAAAAAACCCGATGGTAGTTATGGAAGATGCAAATATAGATTTAGCACTAGATGGTGCACTTTTTGCCGGTTTTGGCACCGCAGGACAACGCTGCACCTCACTTGGCACACTTTGGATACATGAATCAATTTATGATGCTGTGTTAGCAAAATTTGCAGCGTTAGTTGAAAATGCAGCGGTCGGTGACCCATTTAAAGATGTTTTGTTCGGGCCAATGATTAGTCAAAAGTATTTAGATAATCACTTAGACCACCTTAAGATGATTCAACCTCATCATAAAGTTTTAGGATCCTCCGCCACTGGAAGAATTACAGCAGCTAACCCACGCAAAGGTTTTATTGGAGATCCTGAGAAAGGCGTCTTTGCCCATCCTGTGATTGTTGCTGGCATTAAAAAAGATGATGAGATTTACTCAACTGAAACTTTTGGTCCTCTTGTAACAGTTGGTAAATTCTCAACACTAGATGAAGCAATAGATCTAGCAAATGGTCACGGATATGGTCTTTCCTCAGCGATCTACACAAAAGATCCCCAAAATGTTTGGCGATTCAGGGAAGGTATTTCAGCTGGAATGGTCTCTATTAATAACTCAACCTCCGGTGCTGAAGCTCATCTGCCATTTGGTGGTAATGGTTTAAGCGGTAACGGTTCAAGGCAGAGTGGAATTTGGGTGCTAGATCAATTTACAAGATGGCAATCGATGAACTGGGATTGGTCTAATAAATTGCAGAAGGCGCAGATGGATCTTATTGAAATAAAGCATGATCCAAACTTCCTCTTAAATATCTAAGTATGTCTCTACCTAGCCACGTAGATGTAGTAATTGTCGGTGGTGGAGTTATGGGCACCTCTGCTGCATTTCACTTAGCTGAAGCTGGTGTTTCAGTTCTTCTATGTGAGAAGAATGAGTTAGCCAGTGGCTCTACCTCAAAAGCGGCCGGCGGCGTACGGGCAAACTTTTCTGATGAGTTTAATGTTGCCCTTGGTGCCAGGTCATTGGATCTTTTCGCCGAGTTTAAATCCCGCCCAGGTTATGAAATTGATTTACACCGCTCTGGCTATCTATTTGCTTTAACCAAGCAGGAGGATGTTGAACTGTTTGAAAGATCGACCAAGATACACAATCAATTTGATGTCGAATCAAGAATGCTCACTCCGAGTGAGGCTGGAAAAATCTCACCATTATTGAAGACTTCAGATCTACTGGCGGCTTCATTTACCCCAAATGATGGTCACTGCACTCCTGAGGCTGTAGTTCTTGGATATGCAGGAGGAGCTAAAAAACTTGGTGCAACTATTTTAACAAATACTGAAGTTACAGAAATCAAATTACAAGAAGGTGAAATCAAAGCAGTAGTTACAACTGCAGGTGAGGTGAGAACAGGCACGGTTATCAATTGTGCTGGAGCTTGGTCGCCACAAATAGGTTCGATGGTCGGGTTGGATTTGCCTGTTACCCCATATAAACGTGAGTTGGTAATTACCGAAGCATTGGGTCAATCTTTCGCTGATTTACCTGCAAATATGCCGATGACAATTGATTACTCAACATCTTTGTACTGGCATCGAGAAGGAAAAGGATTGCTAATGGGTTTTTCTGATAAATCAATTGAAGCCGGATTTGATTTAAAGCGAGATCCACAATTTTTGGAGAAATTAGGTGCAATAGCGATGGTAAGAGCACCTCGGTTGATGGATTTAGGAATTGGTAAGGGGTGGGCAGGTTTGTATGAGGTAACTCCCGATCACAATGCAATATTAGGTGAGTTTAAAAAAGTATCTAGATTTTTCTATGCCACCGGCTTCAGTGGGCACGGCTTTCTACAAGGACCTGCAATCGGTGAAATTTTGCGGGATCTCTACTTAAACAAGGAGCCATTTGTGAAGATAGATCAGTTAAGTGCTGACAGATTCCTTTCGTCAGGACAATTGCGCCCTGAGTACAACATTGTTTAGTAATGAGATTTATCACCAAATGGTGCGGACTCCTTTGGAAAACTTCCAACAAGAGAAAGGCACTCGGTAGACTTACGCCATGAGTAAACCGCCGGCCTCTCCGATACACCCTTTGGTTTTAATGCAGGTTGAGTCACGTTTAACTGAAGAACAAAAAGCGATTCAAAAAGTAGTCAGAGATTTCGCTGCTAAAGAGCTAAAGCCAAACATCGCAACTTGGTATGAAGAGGGACATCTGCCAGCCCGTGATTTAGCGAAAGCTCTTGGTGGAATTGGCGTACTTGGAATGCATTTAAAAAATTATGGATGTGCCGGAACCGATGCAATGTCATATGGGCTTGCTTGCCTTGAATTAGAAGCGGTTGATTCTGGTCTTAGATCTCTAGTTTCAGTACAAGGATCATTAGCAATGTTTGCTATTTATAGATTTGGAAGTGAAGCACAAAAGCAAGAGTGGCTACCAAAAATGGCAAAAGGTGAGGCAATTGGTTGTTTTGGCCTAACAGAGGCAGATCATGGTTCAAATCCATCTGGTATGGCCACATTTGCAAAGAAAGATGGTTCTGATTGGGTAATTAATGGATCAAAAATGTGGATTACAAATGGCAGCGTTGCAGATGTTGCAGTTATCTGGGCACAAACTGATGAGGGAATTAGAGGTTTTTGCGTTCCGAC
>Ga0208599_1000225_pt1 | contig 15446 bp, 26 predicted proteins | sample LakMenEpi17Aug12_FD_150706 | JGI IMG/M metagenome (GOLD analysis project Ga0208599, IMG submission 150706) | Freshwater microbial communities from Lake Mendota, WI - 17AUG2012 deep hole epilimnion (SPAdes) | ecosystem: Environmental > Aquatic > Freshwater > Lake > Epilimnion/Euphotic zone ... | reverse complement strand
CATACAGAATTTAGGACCAGGTATTCTATATGTTTATTCTGCATCTACTAATATCACAACCGAAGGTTTGCAATTACCAGTGGGAGCTGTCTATGAATTTCCACAAGTTGTTCAAGATGGTGCTGGTGCTGTATGGATACAGGCAACTGGTGGTAACTGTGATGTTCGCTTAATGAATGTAGGCTAATGAATGCCTATAGTTTATAGACCAGAGATAGGTAGTTTAGCTGAAGTACCAAATGGTTCTTGGCAATCTCTATCTGATCAATTTGCAACTGTAGCAGGTGATGAGTATATTGTTTCTTTTGACTCAACTGATTTTGAAAGAGGTTGTAGATTAGTATCTACTAATAGAATATATGTAGATAACTCTGGATTATATAATGTTCAATATGCTTTACAGTTTTTTAATTCAGGCGGTGGTGGTGGTAGCTCTCATGCTCATATATGGTTTAAGAAAAATGGAACTGCAATACCTGAAACTGGTGTTAGACAATCAGTAACATCTAACTCTGAATATCAAGTATCTTCTCGTGATTATTTTTTAACTCTTGCTGTAGGTGATTATATCCAATTAGCTTGGGAAGTAAGTAATACTAATATAAGTTTATATCATGAAAATGCATCTGGTATTATTCCTGTTGTAGCATCTGCTATTCTAACTATAGGTCAGGTAGGATAATGGCTAATACAGATCCAGTATCAGGTTTATATGCTTCTCTATCTAGAATAAGAAACCGCAGACCAGAAGGTATGGCATTAGAAGCAACTACTGCTGAACAAGCATCTACTGTTCAAGCTCAACCTAAAGCAATTAAACCAAGTAGATTTATGGAAGTGTTACCTGCACCACAACAACCAGTAGCACAGCCTGTAGCTCAGACCATAGCACAGCCACAGACACCCTCTCAAACGCCCTCTATGCCTGTTTATAGCCCCGAACAGATAGACATAGGACCTGAGGCTGAGGTAGCGGTAAGGCGTATCACAGGCAGTCTTTTAGATGGGGATATGGATTTAGATATAGCTGATGCTTATCTCTTATCATTGGGTTATTTATATGGTATTAAGACACCTCCACCACCACCCAATATGAATATGGAAACTCCACCACCCTTAGCATAGTTTTTTATAATGGTGCATAAAGATAGATTGGAAGCACTACAAGGTATCGCTGGTAGTAAGAAACCTAAGTGTGTATGTTGTGGTGAAAAGGAGTTAGTATTTCTAACCTTTGATCATATTAAAGGTGGCGGAGTGCAACATAGAAAACAATATAAAAATGCACCTACATATAAAATTGTCAGAAGCATTAAACACCATACAGGTAAATGGGCTACTGATGAATTTAGGATATTGTGTAATAATTGTAATTTAGCTACACATATTCTAAAAGGAACATGTATACATGAAAGGAAGAGAAATGACAGACACAAGCAGCAAGATGCTATTTAGTTACATTCGTGTTCTATTAGCAATTTTCACAGCTTCTATATTAGGTAAGATACTTGATGCAGGAGATATCTTTACAATTAGTTTAGATGATTGGAAGACTTATGTAGCAGCTGGTATAGCAGCAACTATACCTGTTATACTACGTTGGTTAAATCCATACGATTCAGCTTATGGTATAGTTGTAGTAGATGAAGATGGTAATCCAATAGAACGATAAGTTAATTAGTATAGTTAGCCCTCAGATTATTTCTGGGGGCTACTTGCTTTTATGGGTATATGCGAGTATAGTATGTAGTATAACATGACTGTTATAAGACATATACCTACTACCCGATAGGCAAAATGAGCGTGAAAAACGACTATGAATTAAAGGAGACGAAGTGTTTCGTCTTGTCTTATAAATAGTCGTATGCAAATAAAAATTAGTTAGCCACTATATAGCTATGAACAGAGAACAAAAGAAAAAAGCTTTTATAAAATTATTTATAAAGCGGCTTGATGAAAAACAAATACGGGATATTCATCGTGCATTAAATAGAGCAATAGAAAATAACAGTCAGGTTATTGACAAACCAACTAAGAAAAAGGAGAATTAAAATGTCAGTAACAACAATCACAGCAGAAGATATGAATATGCCAAAAAAGCGTCTTACTAAAATTGAAAGAGAGCAATTAGCAAAAACTTCATTTACCTATGAGATGAAGAAAAAGAAGGTTAATAAAAAAGTAAATACTGGTAAGAATAGAGTTTGTGTTTATAAACGTGTATCTATGTTAGCAGACCAATCAGTAACATTTGAAAGACAGTATAATGAGGTAAATACATTTCTTAAAAGTAATGGTATTGATTCTACCAATAGTGAAATAGTAGTATATGAAGAAGCTGAGTCAGGATATCAAAATAAACATAGACCTGTTCTACAAGAAATGGTTGAACAAATCATTGATGGTAAATTTGACCATGTTGCATTTTATGATATAGATCGTTTAGCTAGAAATACAAAAGTATCTGCAGTATTAGATTCTATTTTCAAAGAAGCACAAGTTAAAGTATGGGTTAAAACATTAGGCAAGTCTATTGATACTACTACAATAGAGGGTGGTATCATTTGGAATATCATGAGCATGATGGCAGAACATTATTCTCGTCAGACTTCTGATAGAACAACTGGTGGTCATAAAGTTAGAGCTACTGCTGGTGTAAAAAGAAATAGCGTAACACCTTTTGGATTAAAAGATAAAGAGATTGTTTCTGATTTAATTGGTGGTGTTAGAAAAATATATGATCTTGATACAGATATACAGAGTGAGTATCCAGTAGATTATAATAACAAAGCAGCTGTTGTAAAAGAAGTATATCGTAGATATAATGATGGACAATCATTGAAGTCTATTGCTCGTTGGTTAAATGATAATATACCTACAATCAAAGCTACCTCTTGGGATGATAGCACAGTTAAATATATGTTAAAGAACCCAGCTTATTTTGGTGGGTCACATTATAAGAAAGAAATAGTTAAAGATGTTAATGGTGAGTATTTGATAACTAATGAACCATTGGTATCATTGGAGTATTGGATGAATACTCAGGCTTTAATTGAATCAAATACTCGTGCTTACAAGTCTAAGAAAATAAGACATACAAGATCTATGAGTCCATTACATTATATAGCTAAGTGTGAGTGTGGTGGTCAATTGAAGAGAAGCACATCAGCTACTCGTGGCACACCATTCTTTGCACTAAAATGTATAGTTCCAACTATTGATAAGTCACGTTGCTCTGGTGTATCTATCTCACAGGTTCAATTAGAGAAAGAGATATTTGATTATACTAAAGATATATTAGCTCAACCTGAACTATTAAAGTTATTTATAAAGAATACAGAACCTGTTAGTAAGGTAACAATATCAAAAGATGAACAGAAAATAATTGATGATATAACTGAACTTAATAATCGTATTCAATCAGAGACATTAGATATGGTAAAGCAAATACTTATTAACGAAGTAGCTAATAAGAATGCTGAACTAAATAAACTAAAAATGTCTACTAACATAATTGTTAATAAAGTAAAGAATAATAAGATAACAATAGAATCATTTGAAGCTGCTTGGAATAGTGAGGATAAAGCAGATATCAATGCGATACTATCCACACTATACAAATCAATTATCATAAGCAAGAGTACTATCTCTACTAGTGAACTAAATAAACTAAAGAGAGAAGGTTGGTCTGTTGATCCAAAGCGTGTTACTATTGAGCTACATAATGGTGATAAGATTAAATTAGATGCTCAATTAGTATAGTTATAATACACTTATAATTGTATGAAGGGTGCTTTCTTAATACCAGGTGAGCAAGAAAGTGCCATAGCATTTTGTGATATAGGTTGTTATAATGTCTATACTTTTTATGTAGATATAAAGCCTATGATGGGTAAGAAGTTAAAGCCCAATCCTAATGTATGTTATTATTGTATAGCTTGTGGTCGTAGGATATATAAGACTATTGACTGTATGATACATGAAGATAAATGTCCTGATTGGTTATGGTATAGTAGTTATACTATCATGTCAGACTTCTTAGATATAATAGAAGAAGAGACTGGTAGTAGAGATTGTAGTAGTCAGATCTATAATATAGCTGATCGTATTGCTAAAGTAAATAATAACATTAGTGGTCTTGATTTAGCAATGATGACACTTGATGCATTGTCTTAGTTACTCATAGATAGATATATCATCAGTGCAAGTAACAGTTGGTATCTTCATTAGTTCTGATAACTCTTCTAATGTGATATTTAGTTTATCAGTTATTTGTTTATCTGTGTAATTTTGTTTTTTATAATAGATAAATAGATTATACTTTGGTGCAATTGCTTGTGGTATTTTAATAAGTGATTGACTATCTAATTCTTTTAGTAAAGAGTTCTTACAATATAATCTTATCCAAGCTGAGAGTTCACCTTTACTTGGATTCCAAGACCGTAAAGCTAAAGCCATACCTAGATAAGCAGCAGATTGTGCATCCTCTAAGGATAACTTACCAATATACTTTTTAGCAAGGTTCTTAGCTAATGGCATATATAACTCCATTAACTCGGCTCTAGCTTTATCGGCTTCTTCTTTTAGCATTAGATTATTAGGGTCTTCAACACTACGCATAATTTTCTCTGCGAGATAAGAATGATTATTTGTAATGTTGAATTTCACTAAAACACCTTTGATGGAGCATCATCAGCATGGGTATCCCCATAGTCTGATAGATATGTTACTAGCGATGTAAGCATTTCTGTCTTACCATCATTGGCTTTTTCTAACTTTACATAACCATTATCAACTAAGAACTTAAAGGCATCAGTAATAGTCTGACTTCTAAAGCCTGAACTGTTACGAGCTTCTGCTCTCTCCTTTAATATCTCTTTGACATTGGACTTACTTATTGGACCTGACTCATGAACTATCTCACTTACTTTCTCTGCAGCAATTAAATCAAATCGCTTCTCTGCTTGTATAGCAGCGTGTTCTTCAGCAGGTAATAGTTCTAGTCCAAGACCTTCTCTACTGTCATTTATAGGTTTAGATATTAGTATAGCAGCTACACGCTTACCAGATTTCTTACTAACTCTAATTCTACCTGGTCTATCTTTTGTGACAGTAATCTCAATACGACCCTCACTATAAACAGAGGCTGGTTCTTTTACTTCAAATGATAATGAAGTTCCAGATACCGCAGCAAGTTTAGAACCTGCACCTCTTGGAGCTCGTGTTGAGAAACTTGATGTTGATATATTATTTTTTGTTACGTGGTCAATGACAATAACAGCAGCTCCTTGAGATGTGATAGGATAACTAACAGCATTGAGCCATTTGTTTACATCACCATTATCATTCTCATTTAGATCAGCTAGAGATATTGCAGTAGCAGCACCATCTAATACTACCATCTGTACATTATTATTCTTAATAGTCTTACTAATCATTCTAGTAAGTTTGATATCAAAGGCACGACCAGTAGATATGTAATAGAATAAAGCTTTACTCTTATCACGATTACCATCTTCACCAACTGGACCTGATACCCAGTCTAATATCTTTTCTTCTGGGTTCTCTATCTCTTGACCTACTGCTACTTTATATAGTCGCTCACATATTGTAATAGCATCATCTTCATAATCTACATAGACAACACCTTTACCATCAGAGAGTAATTGAACAGATGCAAGTAATGCAGTAAATGATTTCAATGCTTCAGGTGGAGCAGATAACCAATTAAGTTTACCTGCATATAATAAACACTCACCATCTTTTCTACGTAAGATTGTTGGTACAACCTTAGCATAGTTACCATTTATCACAGATACCATTACAGATTCTAAATCAAAGAAACCATCATTGACATCTTTACTAGATACCTCTAATAGTTTCTCAAAAGCAAATGTATCATCTGAACCATTTAGAACAGATACAGCAATTTGTTCAGCTGCTTTTATCTTCTCACGTTTGCGTGATAGTTCTAATAGGATATTGACATTATCTTTTAATGTCTTAGTATCAGATGCTTCTGCTGTTAGATTTTTTAAGTATACTTCACTTACATTGTTTAGCATATTGCTACTACGAAGTTGTTCTACAATAGAAGCTAAACCAGTTTTATTCTCAATAGATGCAGTACATATTGCATAATATATACTACCATTTCTATTACTACTAAAATCATTTGGGTTGATTAGAGTAGCTACTAAATCAAGAGCAGTTGGATCAGTAAGTAGCGTACCAAGTATGGCAGCTTCAGCTGATAGGTTCTTTAATCCAACATCCTCATTTGTTGTCGTTGTCATTTCTTTCTCGCATTTCTATTTTTATGTAGCAGAGATTATCATTATCAATACGCAAGACTGGTTCTGCTACGCTAATCCATTCTGCTGTATCGTCAGGCACTAAGCCCTCTTCAACTAATACATCAATAAGTTTCTTTACTGTCGCTATGTAGTTATGTGGATCTCTTCTTGCTTTCTTATTAAATGTAAAAGTAAATTGTAAGTTCATTGGAGCAACATCAATATCTTCTTTTGCAATAAGTTTTGAATATGCAATTTTTAGATTGATTGCCCAATCTTGAAAGTAACGTCTTCTCTTAGACCAGTGCATACTATATGCTTGGTTAAGTGAGAGAGGTTTAGATGGTTGTTCAAATACAATTAAGTATTCTTTATTCACTCTAAACCTTTCTTCTTTTTAGCATCAGTTAGTTTCTTAATAATTTCTTTTGCTTGATTACTAGATAAGTTCTTTGATGTAGTGACACCATATTGTTTTAATCCAAGACGATACTGCTCGTCTGTTATGCCGAGCTCTTTTTTAAGTATCTGTATTCTTTGGATTTCTGATTTAGTTATAGTATCATCTTCAAATGGGTTATCAAAATCAACATCACCTACTGGCTTGATTGGTTCTTCTATTCTAGTTATCTCAGCTTCTACAAAATTCTCTTCTGTAATTATTGCTGGTGGTAACTCATCAAGTTTCTTTACAGGTTCAGTATAATATGCAGTCTCTTTCTTTTCTTCAAACTCTGGTTCTGGTATAGATACTGCTAATGGAGTAGCAATTTGTTTTGGTTGAACTGGAGTATTTGATATAGCTGCAATAGCTTCTTGTATTGTTGCACCAACTTCTAATACAGGTACAGCAAAGCGTGATGTTCTACCACCACGTTTAGCTGAACGTTGTTCTAATCTTAGAGTAGCTGGTAAGTATTTATCTGAGGCAGATACTTGTTGTAGTAGCTCAGCAATTCCTGCTAACTCAACGGCTGCGTGATAACCATGACTCTCTAACCGCCATATCCCAACTGTCTTTACATTTGGTAGTATCACTGACAATCTGGTTGTAGGTCTACAAGCCTGTCCTTTACTTGATAATTCAGACCTCTGTGATTGATCAGCAGGACAACGGCATGGAGTATTATTTATTGTCTCTGTCTGACCATCACATCTACGTTGACAACCAGCACCACTCCACATTTCATACCATTGAGTTAGCGAGTTACCGGGTGGAATGGTTACATCTAAAACATTTGTATTGGTTACTAATTCAAAAGCATCACCATCAGGTGAACTCCAAGCAACTACATTACCGCCATATATTTCAGAGGCAGCTTGTAATGCTTCTTTTGATTTTGATGTTAATCTAAATCTATCTAGTTTAGTTGGAGCTCCTTTTTCTGATCTTGCTCCTAATCTAATTCTACCAACCTCTGTTAGTTTTCTTTGTAGGTTAATTATTGGACTCATCATTACCTCCTATTACAGGTCGTATTGGAGCTGATAGAACTTCTTTACTTTTTTCATGTTGCCATTTGAAAGCCATTTGTAAATGTCTAAAGTATTTGAATGTATCTTTACCAACTTCACAAGGCACAACCTCATAAGATCTTGGTCTTAGTTTTACAACAATAGCTCCATCACATTCAGGTAATTCTGTCTCTACACCATTTGGTAGTAAGACTTTATCCGCATGTTTGTAAGCAGATAATTGTAGAGCAGCTTCTGGGTATGGACCAGATGCAGATGTTTTCCAGTCAATAAGATATCTACCAACTAAACCTAACTCTGGATTATTAAAGTTAGCAACAGCATCTATCGTACCTGCATATCCATACTTGTATGATATCACAGTTGCTTCAGACATTTCCCATTGTGGTTTGAATATCTCTTCAAAGTTTAGATATGATTTGATAAATGGTTTTACTTGATCTGTTAGTGAGTTGATATCTAAGTTCTCACCAAGTATTCTTTTTTCTACAGCTTCATGAACTGCACTACCAAGATTAGCAGATGATTCTGTTGTTCGCCATGGGCTACCTTTAATTAAATCAAGAGCTCCCTTTGGATCTTTCTCAGCAATTGGTAACCATGTTGCTCTTTCTTCTACTGCATAAGTAGCTACTTGCTTACCTACCCAGTAACGTAAAGCTGGTTTATCTAGAGTTGATAATACACTTGTCACAGATACAAATTTTTCATTTGTACTTGGTGAAGTATAGTAACGAACTCCGTCAATAGTTTGACTATGTATAGGTTGTGTCATTAGTTTCTCCTTGTATATTTAATATCATTGTTCTTATGTGTCGTGAGATTACATACATAATCTGTCGGCTAATACAATATAATTGAAAGCCTCACGAAGGAGGATACATGCCAATGGATAATGGTAAGGAGAAGGCACTAATAGTCTTTGCTACCCCATCAAAGATGAAGCCACCTAAATCAAAACTTGGTGTTCCTCTTATGAATGAGGAAAAAGAAAATGAAGAGAAACCAAATCAGTGTGAATACTGTGAGGGTGATGGTTGCGAACATTGCGACTATAAAGGTTATCAAGAAGAAGATAACTATGAAGAGGGTAAAGAAGACTCACATAAAAAACACATGGTAATTATTGAAAAACTTTTAGAGAAATTAAAAGACTAATAACCTCATAAGACACATAGATAATTGGCTAACCAATTAGGAGGTTAATCATGAAAGATAAAGTAAGTAAAGTAATGAAAGAATATAAGGCTGGAACATTGAAGTCCGGTAAGAAAGGTCCAGGTAAAGGTCCAGTAGTTAAGTCAAAGAAACAAGCAGTTGCAATAGCTTTATCTGAAGCAGGTAAATCTCGTGGCACAAAAAAGAAGTAAAGATCCTAGACTAACAAGAGCAGGTGTTACTGGTTTCAATCAACCTAAGAGAACACCAAGTCACCCAACTAAATCACATGTTGTTGTTGCTAAAGATGGCGACCAAATAAAGACAATTAGATTTGGTCAGCAAGGTGTAACTGGTGATAGACAACCTACTGCACGTCAAGCTTCATTCAAAGCAAGACATGCTAAGAATATCGCTAAGGGTAAAATGTCTGCAGCTTACTGGGCAGATAAGGTCAAGTGGTAGCGTTAAAAAGAAATAAGACCCCAGCTAAATAAAGTGAGTGCTGGGGTCTTAATATTATTTACAGATAAGTTGTTTCTTATTATATTGACATACTAAACGAAAGTTAGGATTTCTACTATCCATTACAATCCATTTATTGTTTTTCATTTTCTTGAAAGAAAAAGTATCGCTACAATTTATGTTAGCTACTTTATTATTCATTACTACTAAACAAGTATATCTATTATTCAAGTTAGATAGAGTAGTTGCTTTGGCATAATGATCTGGTACAATTAGTGCTACTACTGTAGCAACTAAAAGAGTTAATAGTATTTTCTTTATCACTTTAATACACCTTCATATAGCATAGCTCTACGATCTGCATCACGTCTTTCTTGAATTCTTTTTTCTTCTTCTGGATTAGCTAAGGAGAAGCTAACTATTCCTAAGAGAACTGCGAGTGCAATTAGTTCCATTGTGAGTTCCTTTACTCTGTATCTTCTTTTACAATAGTTGCTACTTTCATTTTAACAATTCTCTTTTTCTTATCGTAGCAATCATAGCAAGTTAGTCTACTGGTATTATGTGATGCCATAAAGTATCTTACTCTACGGCAAGACTTACATTTATATGTTGGCATTTTTTTTGTTTACCAATCTATAAATAACATGGTCATTTTTTATACATAGATATGAGTTATATTTTTTATAATTTACCATGATTGTATTCATTGGTGCAACAACTAAATCATGTTCTTTACAGATAACATATTTACTATTACGTTTTAATTTGTTTAGTTTAATTATTTTGTTTCTATACATAGTTAGTTTATCGTCTATATTTTGTATAGATTTTTTTATTAGTTCTGTTGAGACATTGTATCTTTGATCTTTGTCTTCATATTTTTTTAGCTCTACTCTTTGCACTGGTGTAGTTCCAGCAAAGAAACCATAACCTAAAAACCTTTCATTGTTATCTTCAAACATCATTATAGTATCAAGACATTGACGTCTTACAGGACATTCAATACAACTTTTTTGTAACTTATGTTTAACTAATGTTTGATTAAACTTATTGCTATTAAATAATATATCACTATCATAGTCTTTACAATTAGCTTCAGTAACCCAATCTGGATCTATTGAAGTAGTTGCTTTTTCAAATTGTTCTAGAAATATATCTCTCTCATCTAAACCTTCTTGTTCTGTATTCATACTGCTAATGTTATTAGCTTAGATATATTTGCATAAACTTATACCCATAATTAAACCAATAATATACCAACAGAATAATGGGCGTTGTTGGTAGAACTTGTATAGCTTATTCATTGAAACCTTTTACTAACCAATTAACAACTGGTACAGCTACTGCATTACCCATTTGCTTGTATCGGTTACTGTCAGCCATCGTGCTTGTCCAGTCATCTGGAAATCCTTGTAGTCTTTCACACTCTTTGGGTGTTAGTCTTCTTACTTGTTTGTTACTAATAACTCCTGTTGATTGTTTAGTACCTGATCGTAATGTATGGTGAGTATTATTAATTGTATTATTTAATTCATCATAAGCAACCATAGGTACATTATTACCACCTGTTCCCATTTGGGCAGTTAGTGTATTGACTACTTCATTTTGTATTCTTGCACCATCTTCTTGATGTGGTTTAAATACTACTAAGTGACCACTATCAACATCTTGGTTATTAAGAGAACCTCTATGATATAGAGATGCTGGTATAGTGTTGCTTATTGTACGCTCTTGTTCAACCACAAGTTTGTTCTCTTCGACATACTGATTACCTACTCCCTTGTAATCTCTAGCTTGTAGTGTACCAACTATTTGGTTCTCAACAACAACTTGCAATCTATTTTTATCAGGCATAAATTGACTATTGGATTTAGTAGTAACAGTATCAGCTACTTGACTTCCGTTCCACCAGCTTGTATCTCTAGTGCTTTCTGTAGTGTTGCTGGTAATGCCTTGCCCCTCTTGTTTGCTCTGCGTAATATTCCTTGACACGCTACTTCGCTCAAATAATACTTTGATAATACCTTCTTCTCCAAGACGGCTGCCAACGATGAAGACACGCCTCCTCCTTTGGGGAACTCCGAAATGTTGTGCATCAAGCACACGCCACCCGACACTATACCCGAGTTCAACCAACGATCCGAGTACGATTCCAAAGTCTTTTCCTCCGTTAGATGATAAAAGACCGGGTACGTTTTCGAGGATGAAGGTTTCGCTTTTCGTTTCGTCCAAAAGTCTGTGAGCTTCCCAGTATAATCCGCTTCTCGAGCCAGTAAGACCAGCACGTTTACCAGCCACTGATAAGTCTTGGCAGGGAAATCCACCTGTAATAATTCCTTTAGTTGCTTTAAATCCGTCATTGATTAAGTCCTTTCCTTTGACTTCTTTTATATCTGTGTATCTCTTGCTATCTGGGAAGTGTTGCTCTAATACTTTATTGCATTGCTTGTCAATTTCTACTGATGCAATTACTTTGTATCCATTGTTTCTTAGTGCAATATCAAAGCCACCTACACCTGCAAATAAACTAACTGCTGTTCTACTCATACAATAATATGTGTCTTACAATTCTAACTCTTCTTGTTTAGCAGATTTCTTAACTTGTTTCTTTGCCCAACTGACCCTTGCTTTTATAATAGGTAGGTAATCATCTGTCATTTCACAACCTTTCCACTCAAAGCCTTCAAGTACTGCAGCTACTGCTGTTGTACCTGAACCTAAGAATGGATCTAATACAGTTCCTTTAGGTGGTGTGACTAACTTGATTAGATACTTCATTAGTTCAATTGGTTTAACTGTTGGGTGAAAGTTTTGTCTTGTTGGATTTATATAAGAATTATCTATACATTCACATCCTTGTAATTGTGGTGTGCTACATTTATCACACACTCTTGCAAGACCATTACCTTTTGCACCTATTGATTTACCAGTCAATCCATCAAGTCCTGCATTGCGTTCTTTCTTACTTGCTTTGGCACAGTAAAAGAAACGTGCTGCTGAACCTTCACCATCATTATAAAATGTTGCTCCATCATCTCCTGCTGTTTTATACTTATTATAAATCTCACCGCCAAAACCCTTTTGCCCTGACTTTACTGGTGCTAATGCTCCTTTACTACTCGGAAACTGGGTAGCTGGACAGCCTGGTGTGCAGGACCAAGTGGTTGTTGTTGAACCTTTACTTGCTCCGCCATTATCATTTGTACCGCCCTCAAATGAACCAGCAAAACCTTTACCGTTCGTTGTTGTAACTGTTTCAGTTACTGTGCCTGTCTCTTGGCAATCGTGGTTATGTGTGATTATTACATTTGCTGGGAAGCGACCCATGTTATAGTCTTGCTTGATTGCCTTACCATAGACACCGATTGAGTTGCTATCTACTGTGCCTTTGGAGTTTCCATTGTTGCGAGCTCCTGTTGTACCAACTCTACTAGCATCTATATTTATACCACCTGTACCATACTTGAGAACCGTCTCAGCTACAGTTCCTATGAGTGGCTTACGAGCTACAACAATTGGTTCATGTGCAGGTTTTAGTGCAGTACCCCAGCCTTGCCATTGCTTACTAATACCTATTGATTTTTCTATTGCCTTACTAATATCTAAACTCTTTGGAAACCCACTACCATATAGCCACATTATCTGATCTCGTATCTCAAACCCAGCATCTTCAATTGCTACTGCCATGCGATGATAAGTTCTACTACCACTAAATGCTAGTAAGTGTCCGCCTGGTTTTAATACTCGGATACACTCTTGCCATATATCTACATTAAATGCAATACCGGTACTGTCCCAACTCTTACCCATAAAACCTAACTCATAAGGTGGATCAGTAACTATACTATCTATACTATCATCAGCTAATTCTTTTAGTTTATCTAGGCAGTTGCCTACTAATAATCTTTGTTCAATGTATTCACTCACACATTATTATGTGTCGTGTATTTATTAACTCCTAAACCAATCTCTACACTCTTGACAGTATCTACTCTCATTACTTCGTGGAGTTTTCTTATTACATATTTCACATAAGATTACTTTATTATTTTTCATTATCTTTATCCTCTAGAGTAATTGAAATGTTATGTCCATTTGCAGTAGCTTTGTGTAATTGGATAAGTACTTCTGTTGTTACTATTAGATCATCCTTTTGTTCTGGAGTTAATACATCTTCATGTTCCATTAGGATATCGTATTTCATTTGGTAGTATTCTAGTGCGTTTACTTGGATCATTTGGTTCTCCTTCTTTTGTTGGTATTGTGATTAGTTATTTTGTTTCTGCATAGACTCATACTTGCCCTCTGTCCATAAGCAATGATGCTTCTCAATGTAATTATCCAAGCTATTACAGAACTCACTTTTAATCCTATCATACTCAGATAAAACTGGTTGTTCTAGTTTACCTAAACCTACTGGTTGAACTGGTTGTTCTAATTGAACTGGTTGCTCTGGTTGTTGTATAGCATCCTGTACTGGCACTGCAAATTGACTTAGTATGTCATCTAAATTAGTAAGATCAACTGATTGTGTTGGTATCAATTGGTTAGTTACTTGTTCGGTTATTTGGTTAGTTACTTTGTTGGTTTTGTTGTTTGCTCCTGATGCTAATAGTCCAGCTAGTATAAATACAGATACTAATCCAATTGCCCAAGCTAGTAAGATACCTGCTGCTATTTTTAGTACGCTTGTCATTATCATATCCTTTCGTTGTTAGTTACTATGACTGGGTTGTTGGTTAGATGCAAGTATTAGGGTTGTGGATAACTTCTTTTGTTGGTGTGTTGGGTTGTGGATAACCTGTGGATAACTTATTTTTTGTGTCCGATTTATACCTATTCTCATTTTCCTGAGGCGGGGATATGAGAGCTCAAATCCCCGTCAATTTTTGGGTCAAATTGTCGACAATTTTTTATAGAAATAAGGCTCTGACCTGCGGTTTTGTTGAAAAATTGGTCTATGTAATCGTGTCAAATTCTCATTTTCCGAGAGTTTGCATATCTATATATGCAACTCGGGGAAAATGTGAATTGACCCTTACTAGACCCGACCTTATAAAAACAATCTTGAGATAAAAAAACTAGACCGAGCCATTGAGTAGAAGCTCGGTCTAGTCCCCGATGTTAGGTCGAGAAAGGATAAACAATACCGACCTGTTATATACTATATAGGCACAGTATAGAAATGCAAGTATCTCGATACACTTAATTAGATGTGACCAAAAGAAAGTCTTTACCATACGATCCAAGCAGAGCTGACAGTGGCGTGTTAGCTGGTGACCTATCTTATGACGATAAGTATTTTACTAATGAACCTGATGAGGATAGTGCAGCTCTGGTATTAGAGACACTTATAAAAGAGTTACCAGATAGACAGAGGTCTGCTATCGAGATGTGTGTATTAGCTAGGATAAGTTATGCGGAGGCAGGTCGTATGATGAAATGCTCTGATCAGACAATGAGGCGTGAAACATTTAGAGCTATTGCCAAGATTAAAAAAAGAATAGAGGCAACCCCCTGGTTGATAGCACTACTCGATAGATCATTCTTAGATATTGAAACAAGCAAAGGACAGGAACTACCTGAGATAAACAATGACAGATGAACTAACTAACTTACTAAACAAATATGGTTTACTACCAAGCAATACTTACAGCGTGGCTCGTCCTCGTTTATCAAAAGAAGAAAGACGTCAGCTATCAAAGATTAAAAAGTTATATCAAAAAGAATTAAGTGCAGCTAAGCAGATGAGAAGTGATGTCCTCAATCTTACTAGGTGGCTGGCTCGTCCTCGTATTATAGAGAAGTTACTGGAAGAAGGTCACACTGAGGCAGCTTACTTACTCACCTTTAATGATGAGCAGTTAGCTTTACTCTTAGCTTATAGAGATGCAGTGCAGGGCGAAGCTGGCTCGTCCTCACAATCGCCCAATAAAAAGCGGTCAGCTATTAAAGCTGGCTCGTCCTCATTAGATCAGAAAGAAAGCACACCAAAGCCCAAGCAAAAGCAGGGCAGGGCAAAAAGTTGAAAGCCTCACCTTGTTAACT
>Ga0208599_1000218_pt1 | contig 15790 bp, 26 predicted proteins | sample LakMenEpi17Aug12_FD_150706 | JGI IMG/M metagenome (GOLD analysis project Ga0208599, IMG submission 150706) | Freshwater microbial communities from Lake Mendota, WI - 17AUG2012 deep hole epilimnion (SPAdes) | ecosystem: Environmental > Aquatic > Freshwater > Lake > Epilimnion/Euphotic zone ... | reverse complement strand
ACAAACCCAGTTGGCAAAAGCCCTAAAGAACACGATCAATGCCACCGACGCCCAGATTGCCTCGTCGGAGCAATACATCTCGACGCTGTCCCGAGCGACAGGTGTTGCGGATGACCAGCTGCGGCCTGCGCTGGCAGCTCTCGTCCGTGGCACGAAAGACATTGACGCAGCCCAACGCACCCTCAATCTGGCAACGGACATCAGCATCGCCACAAACCGCGATCTTGTGCAGGTGTCTGAGGCGCTGGCTATGGCATACGCCGGCAACATGCGCGGCCTACGTTCTCTGTCGCCTGAGATGGCTGCTCTTATCAAGGAGGGCGCGTCGCTTGACGAGGTGATGCGCGTCCTCGCCCAAACCTTCGGTGGGGCTGCAGCGGCCAACGCTGAGACAGCGGCTGGGAAGATGCAGATCTTTCGTAACAGCATGAACGAGGCGACCGAATCGTTGGGTGCAGCGTTCCTACCGGTGCTTGAGTCAATCTTGCCGGTCATCCAACGGTTCGCCGATTGGGCTGGCAAAAACACCGACCAACTCGTCAAACTGACCTACGTCGTGGGTGGCACGACGGCTGCGATTGTTGCACTGAACTTCGCCATGAACGCCAACCCAGTCGTGGCGTTTACGACGTACACGATCGCCGCGACCGCTGCGATAGCCGGCCTCCGCGCCCAGTTTCAAAACCTCGTGTTGCCGGTGCGAGCGGCCATCGACCAGATCAGCCGGATGCTGTCTCCGTTGCTTGGCATCATTGACGCCTACAACGCTCTTGCTGGCATGGTCGGGTTGCCAAAGATCACGATTGGCAAGACCTCAACAACTTCGACGCCAGGCACGTTGGGTCCACCGGCAGCTGTGACCGGTGGCGCAAACCGGCTGGTGCCGTCGCTGCCCAGCATCCCCAGCATTAGTCCTGCCGGTGTTTCGGGTAGCCGGTCTGGTGGTCGCTCCGGCGGTATGGCACTTTCAGACGGTGGCGGCTCAGGACCGTCGTTCTCGTCGCTGGGTCTTGCCCTTGACCTGTCCAACTATCAGCCACCTGCAGACTTCCTTGCCGGGTACGACCCGTTCGCAGGTATGGGTTTCACCATCAACGTCAACGGCGGTCTCGCCACGTCCGCCGAGATCGGTAATGCCGTCGTTGACGCGATCAAGCAGTACACGAACGTGTCCGGCCCTGCCGATATCGCCATCCGCTAATGCCCACCGCAACCGTCCCCAACGCAGGCATCTTCGACCTTGAGGTTGACATCGGGTTCAGCCCGGACGCCATGCGGCTGGACTCTGCCAACAGTGGCACCCTTGACGGACCTGGCGTACTGGACGGCACGACCGCCTACGCATCCATTACGGACGGCGTCCTGTCCGTCAACATCAACCGCGGCCGCAAGGACATTGACGACCCGTTTCCGTCCGGCACCATGAGCTTCGTTCTGAACGACACTGCAGCCGACGGCCTGTTCAACCCGTTTGACGAGGACAGCCCGTACTACGACGACATCGCCGATGTTCCTGGCCTTGCCCCTGGCCGGCTGGTCAGGTTCACTAGGTATGACGCGTCCAACAACGCAGAGCTGCTGTTCGTCGGGTTCATCGTGAACTACGAATACAATTTTGCGCTGGGCGGCACCAACACGGTCACCGTGTTCTGCGTGGATAACCTGTACCGGTTGGCGCAAACCTTTTTGACGGCGCACAACCCCACCAAGGAGCTCACGGGCGCACGGGTCGCAGCGATCCTTGACCGTGCCGAGGTTGCCTATCCGACGGGTGTTGCACGGAGCATCGCGACCGGCACTGTGGAACTGGGCGGCGGCAGTACCTATGCGATCGCCGAAGGAACCAACGTCAAGGCATACTTCGACGAGATCACCTATTCCGCGGAACGCGGCCGGATCTTTGTGGACCGTGAGGGTGTGCTGGTGTCACAGAACCGGATCGGGGTGGTGCTGTCTAATCCGGTAGCTGTGTTCTCTGACACGAACCCTGCGGACATCCCATATCGGGCATTGGGTATTACGTTTGCTGCGGAGGACATCGTGAACAGGGTGGCTGTTACTCCGGCTGGCGGCAGCCAACAGGTGGCCGAGGATCTGGCGTCGCAAGCCCAATATTTCATCAAAGCGCTTTACATTGACGGCAGCCTGCTGCACGACAACACGGCAGCCCTCGACCTGGCGGACTATCTGCTGTTCCCAGAACCTGACTACCGGTTTGACCATCTGGAAACCTTTTACGGGAGTCTGACCGCTGCCGAACGGGACAAGGTTGCCATCATCGAGGTGGGCGACGCAGTACAGATTGAGAAGCAAATCATTATCGGTGGCACGCCGACTAGCCGGTCTCAGGAAATGTCGGTTGAGGGCATCGAGCATCGGATCTCGTTTGACCGTGGCATGACGACTCGCCTATATACGACGCCGACTACCGTGGTGATTGCGCTGGTCTTGGACGATCCGGTGTCCGGCATACTTGACTTGAACGCCCTAGCCTAAGGAGCACCATGGCAGTCCCCCCAGACTTTGTAGCCGGATCAGTCCTCACGGCCGCCCAAATGAACGCGATCGGCCTGTGGCTCATCAAGACCCAGACAATCGGCACGGCAGTCACTACAACCACGGTCACAGGCGCATTCTCCGCGGACTACGAGAACTACCGGATCGTGGTCGCTGGCGGCGTGTCCTCCGCTAACACCGGTAACAACAACTTTGCGCTCACGCTGGGCGCAACAACGTCTGCCTACTATCAGTCCGCGCAAGGCGCAACCTTTGCGGGAGCCGCGGCAGCGGCCAACGTCTCTAACGGTGCGGCGTGGACGTGCGGCGGACAGTCAACGTCAAGCCTCAACATGGTCGCGGACATCTTCCGTCCGTTTGCAGCCGACGAAACCGCTATCGCGTTCTCGTATGTCTCAATGTTGACGACCGGTTACGGCCTCACAGGAGCCGGCTACCTAAACAACACGACGTCCTACACGGCTTTTACGATCACGTCGCTCGCCACCACTACCCACACCGGTGGCACCGTGTACGTCTACGGCTACCGAGACTAGGAGACCCCAATGGCTGACCCCATCATGGTGCAAGTAGACGACGTTGAGCGTCCTGCAACGCCGGCAGAAGTCAAGCGGATCACGCTGGTTCAGGACTTTATGGCTGAGCAGCCCGTCATCGGCGCCGAGTAGTGCCATGTGGGTGCCGGTACTTGTGGCGTTCATTACCGGCGGCTTCGGTGTGGTCATCGCATTAATCCAGAAGATGGCGAAAGCCAACAAAGCAGACCACGGCGACGTCATTTGGCTGCTCACCCGTATCAGCCATAAACTTGACAAACATGTTGGAGACAAAGATGCGCATACCTGACAAGGATCTACGGATGCTGGCTTCATGGGCTCGAGTGTTCCTCGCAGGCGTCCTGACCGTTGCCGCGACCGGTGACCTGTCACCACGCAGCCTTGTCACCGCAGGACTGATCGCAGTCGTGCCAGTGGTGCTCCGCTGGCTGAACCCGAACGACACGGCCTATGGGCGCACCAGCTAGACCTGGCGTCCCGTTCTCCCGTCCCTACACGGGGATGGATGGCATCGCCCCTGGCATCAAGGGCGGCCTGCAGCAGTGGATTATCGAGGCTCGGCGCAGCTCTAACAACGCCCTGTGGAATAACGGCGCATATGGGGTGCGTGAGATGCGCGGCAAGAAAGACATGAGCGTGCACGCCACCGGCCGCGCAGTTGACCTGTCCTACCGGAAACGGGCACATCATCCCAACAACCCGTCAGGCCGTGCCGCCACCCTCGACTGGCTGGATCGGGTTATCACCCACGCCAACACGCTCGGCATCGAGATGCTGATCGACTATTTCCCAGAACCACACGGTCGGGCATGGCGCTGCGACCGGCAGGACTGGCTCGTATACAAGACCAAAACCGTGTCCGGTGCACCAGGCGGAGACTGGTACCACGTTGAGATCAGCCCGATGATGGCGCAGAACGCATCCACCGTCCGCAAAGCCTGGGCGTCAATCTTCCCAGAAATCCCACGCTGACCGTCCCCCCCTCCGCTAGGGTGGGCTCACCGATGGAAGGCAAGGAAGGCAGGAACCCGATGGCTGTCCGCTATCTCAGACTGGACACACGCATGGAGCGTGGGCAGAGAGCCATGGTTCAAGTGTTCTTCGATGACTCCACCGGCAAGTTCACGCACGGCCTCCTCTGCTTCGAGCAACTCGACGGCAGCTGGGGTGCCCCGTATCAGCTGGAGGTAAATGATGGTGCAAATCGTTAGAGGGCTCGTAGCCCTCATATTTACGGGTGGTGCCCTTTGGGCGCTCCCACCCCTGCCAGAGCCCTCAGACGCGAGTTTTGAGGCCATACAGCCCCGACTACCGGCATCCACGACGGTGCCCACACCGCCAACCACGACCGCGTATCTGCGCACCACCATCGTGAGCTGCGACGACGTCACCCAGATCATGCTGGAGCAGGGCTGGCCTGCATCAGAACTGGCGTATGGCACGGAGATCGCGTGGCGCGAGTCCAGGTGCTACCCGTGGGTCGCGAACCCTCGTGACCCGAATGGCGGCTCGGTCGGCCTGTTCCAAATCAACCAGTTCTGGTGCCTGCCCAACCGGTACACGGAGCGCGGCTGGCTACAGGATGAGGGCGTCCTCGAGTCGTGTGACGATCTGTACCACGCGACGCTAAACATCCGCGCTGCGCTTGCCATCTGGGAATACTCTGAAGACAAGCACGGCAACGGCTGGGGCCCTTGGGCGACAGCCAAAGACGCCAAGTAACCCGAAAGGAACCCGACATGGAAAACGAAAACTTCCAGCACTTGTGGAAGGACCTGGTTGACTCGATCACCCAGCATCCGAGCACTAAGCCGTACAAGCCTCTGACCGTTCGGGAACAGCAACTGGAAACCGAGTTGCGTTTGCTCCGCTTGCAGATCAGCGAACTGTGGCAGCAGCTGGTCAAGTTGACCGTCGCAATGGGTGACGTGGTCATCAACGCCGACCGGCCTGACGACGGTGACGAGGTGATCTTCTGATGGCAAAGGGACCAAAACCTGCCTATCGGCTGCCGCTCGAGCCGTTGCTGCAACAGCATCAGCACCTGTCAATCAACCAAGCCCTCAAAAACCTCGGCATCAACCACGGACAGTTTTACCAGTGGCGCAAATACGGCGGTATCACGCTATGGGCAGCCGACAAGATCGCAATCAACAAGCTCGGCGTGCACCCGTCAGCCGTGTGGGGTGACCTGTGGTGGGATGCTCCCAACGAGGAGGCCGCATGAGCCGCGGATTCACCTACGCAGGCGGACGGCGGCGTGTGTCCCGATGGTTTGACCATTTCATGGTGTGCACCTACTGCGACAACACGGTGCAGCTGCGCTACCGCAGCAACAGCGTGACGGACAGCGAACGGGCCGTTGACTTGTACCGCGCGCTACGCGAGCAACGCTGGACGGCCATCATTGAGGACCGGTCGCATGTCCGTGCAATTTGCCCAACCTGCAAAGCGGCCGACCATGACTAAGCGCCCCTCCGTGTTGGACGAGGCAGCGGCGATGGTGTCCCCATTGACCACAGCCCGAGAGTTCCTAAACGGTTTGCCAGCGGACGAACGTGCCGAATGGGATGAGCTGCTGCGTCGAGGCGACCTTTACCCTGGCACCGCAGTCATGAAGGTGTTTGCCAAGCGTGGCATCGTCCTTGACCGGCACGCGGTTTATCGGCTTCGCGCAGAAACGGCTGGCTATGTCCCTTCGAGATGAAGCGAACCACGAGCAGGAACTAGACGCCCTCCGCGGAGCGCTACGTCGAGCACAGGCTCAACTGGCGAAAGCCACGACAGGGAACCGGATGCTGGTTGCCGCGGTTTACCGTGCCGCCAAAGACGCGGCAATCACCTATGTGCCAGGCAAGCCACCAGCAAAGAGCACTAGCAAGGCCGGCGCAGAAGTCGCTCTGGTGCACGCAACGGACTGGCAGATCGGGAAACGTACCGAGTCGTACAACGTTGAAATCGCGCAGGAACGGATCGAGCGGCTAGCCCGAAAGGTCGTCGGCATTACCGACATCCAGCGGAAGGATCACCCAGTGGACGAGTGCGTCCTGATGTTGGGTGGCGACATGGTGGAGGGCACGACGATCTTCCCTGGGCAGGCATGGGAACTGGACAGCACCCTCTTCGGGCAGCTCTTCGCGGCGACCGCCTCCATTGAGCTGCTGGTCAGGACGTTTGCCGAGAACTTTGCCAAGGTCCGTGTGGTTTGCGAGTACGGCAACCACGGTCGGATTGGCAAATACGGGGAAGGCCCGAAAGGCGACAACGTCGACCGGATGGCCTACCAGATCGCCAAAGACCGGACAGCCAACCTGACCAACGTGACCTGGCAAATGTCCGAGGCATGGCATCAGACGTTCAGCATCGGCGCATACAAGGTGCTGCTGGTGCACGGTGACGAGATCCGCACCTATTCCGGCACCCCCCTGTTTGGCATTATCAAACGGGTGTCGTCGTGGGCGGCTGGCATCGTCCCCGAGTTTCACGACTGCTACATGGGCCACTGGCACAACCCAGCCTCGATCACCATTGGCAACGGGAACCGTGTGTTTATTACGGGTAGCCCAGAGTCCGGCAACATTTACGCTGCCGAACACCTAGCCGCCCAGGCGAAACCCAGCCAGAGGCTGCATTTCATTGATCCGAAGGCAGGTAGGGTCGCGTCGGAGTACGTGCTATGGCTGGACTGACCGAGTGGACCGAATGGCCGATGGTGATGGTGTTGTGGCATGACGCCCACTCCAACACGACCGGCTGGACACACGTCGAGGACCTAGACACGGATCCGGCGATCTGCGTGTCGGTCGGCTTTTGGATGCCCGTGGACACCAAGCCTGAGCACATCAGCATCTGCCAGTCGACGGGCCCTGACGGCACCGTGGACCACATGCTGTGCATCCCCACTGCTATGGTGAAGCGCATTAGCCGCCTCGATGTTCGGGACGGCGATAACCCGACAAGTTAGGAGACCCGATATGAATCCCGACACGTCCGACATGTTTACGCCGCAAGCCAGCCGCGGCTGTTGGCGTTTGCTCTGTTGTCTTTGCGGCATTGCTGCTACCTATGACGGTGAACGTGATCGGCCTCTGGAAGCCGCCGAAACTGACGGGTGGCACAAAAGCAACGACGAGTGGTATTGCTGGGCTTGCTGATGGGCTTCAACCTTGACGATTACGAGCCGGTAGCAACACGTCTCGCACGCTGGCTAGAAAACACTGACGGCCAGCCACGCGTTATTACCCACCTGGTGCACTATCAGGAGAACCGCTGCGTGTTCCGCGCAGAGCTGTGGGTCAATGACGTCCTGATTTCAACCGGCTGGGCAGAAGAAACCCGAGGCGACGGCAACGTCAACCGCACAAGCCACCTGGAGAACTGCGAGTCGTCCGCTGTAGGCCGCGCACTCGCCAACGCAGGCCTGTCCGGCTCTGACCCATCCAAGCGTCCCTCTAGGGAGGAGATGTCCAAGGTGTCTCGGGCTGGAGGTGGCGCCCCCTCCGCCTCCAGCTCGGGCGTGGCAACAGCCGCCCAGCACACGTTCCTCCGGAAACTGATGTTTGCGCAGCTCATCAAGACTGAAGAGGACATTCAGGCGAAGGTTGACGAGGCGCTTGGCGCGCCAGTGCTGGTCTCTCAGTTGACGCCAGCGCAAGCCTCCAAAGTGATCGACTACATGAAGGCACGCGCATGAGTAACGGCTACATGGCGTACATCTTCGTGGTCGGCCTGCTGTACGGCTTCATCATTGGCAGCCTCACAGCGGTAAAGGTGCTCGGCTGGTGAACGACCCACGCGCTGCTGCCATCAAAGAAAAGGACTGGCAGAAGGTTGTGCTCGCATTGGCGAAGCAGGGTGGCTGGATCTGGCATCACGAACTGCCCTCGCAGCGTGCGTCAGGCCGCTGGTCAACCCATGCGTCCGGTGAGCCTGGCTTTCCTGACCTTGTGCTGATCCACCAGTCAGGGCAGGTGCTGTTCGTTGAGCTGAAGGCTCCGAAGGGTCGCACGACAGCACATCAGGAGATGTGGCTGAAACTGTTGAAGGACGCTGGCTGTGAGGTTCACGTGTGGCGCCCCTCGGATAGACCGCAGGTTGAGTACCGGCTGATCGGCTGGAAAGAGTTCGCAAAATAGCCATAGCCCTCGGGCACGCCCACATTGATGGGCCATAGGTCGTACACCGGTCGCATGGTGCGGGACGTAAACAGGGGAACCTGGGTAGATCGGCGCGCTCGCAGTCAGACATGACAGTGCGGCAAAGCGTCGAGGCGGCCCGTAAACATTCGGGCGACAGAAATAGGGAACCGGTTAGAGGCAATCCGGTGGGTGGCCTTCTAGAGCCCTGTCACTCGTGCAGAACCAGTAGCCCGAGACGTGCATAAACAGACACCCACCAACCCGAACCACCACCGTCAAGGCCGCCACTCCCACCGCTAACCGAGCGGCAGCGCCCTTTTGCCGCGAAGGTTTACGGGGTGTGGGGCAGCGCCCCACGGTCTACCCTTGACCTATGCCGACGAACAACGCATACAACAACGCCGACTACCGCAACAACCGACACCACATCCTCGACGGCAACCCCCCCTGCGCCATCTGCGGACGCCCAGGCGCCGACACCGTCGACCACATCGTCGAACTGCAAAACGGAGGAAGCCACGCCACTGACAACCTGCGGCCTGCCCACCGCAGCTGCAACAGCCGCAAAGGACAACGGACACGCGCTGCTAACATGGCAGCACGGCAACACGCACGGCGCGAAGCACTCCGCGACCACGCGATTCCCACTGACATTTTTTTACGGGACACCGCATTGCCCCCGACCCAACTTTGGAATATCCCAAAGGAAGGCGACCAGCCTGGACTAGCCGGTGTTGGGCATGATGAACCACGCCTAGAGACGGTGGTGGCGGATCGGTCGCGTTCGAGGGCTGCGGATCTGGGGGGATGGGCAAAGAGGCACCTGGGGGTGGATCTGATGCCGTGGCAGCTGCACGCTTTGGGCGGTTTGACTGCTTTGGATGAGGTTGGCAGGTTTGTGCATCGGACTGGGCTGGTGTCGTCGGCTCGGCAGAACGGAAAGACGACTGCCCTGGCAGCCTTGGTGGGCTGGTATTTGACGGAGGAGGCTGCGCGCCGCGGGCCGGTCACCGTGTTGACGACTGCGCACCGTTTGGACGTCGCGGTCGAGTTATTCCACCGGCTGGCGGACATCCTCGAGGCACAGTTCGGGGCGAAAGTCTCTCGGGCGTACGGACGAAACGAAGTCAAGATGACGGACGGGTCACGCTGGCTAATCAAAGCGGCGTCCCCGTCGGTCGGTCACGGGTTGAGCTGCGACCTGATCGTCGCCGACGAGATTTGGGACATCTCCGGCGAGGCAATCGACCAAGGGTTGGTGCCGACGATGCGTGCCCGTCCTAACCCTCTGCTGGCTATGTGGTCAACCGCAGGCACCGAGGCGTCGACCGTGTTCCAGCGGTACCGCGAGCAGGGCATACGCGCCATTGACCAGCAGACTGCCGGCCGGTTCTACTTTGCCGAATGGTCACCGCCACCCGACCTAGATCCGATGACGCCAGCCGCATGGGAATACGCGAACCCTGCCCTCGGGCACACGCTCGAGCTGGAGACGCTGGCTGCCGAAGCCGAGTCGCCTGACCGTGCCGCATTCCTCCGCGCGTCCGTCAACCTGTGGGTCGCATCCGACCGTGGCTGGATTCCACCTGGCACATGGCCTGCCCTCGAGTACGACGGCGTGGTGCCGGACGGTGGGATCGTTGCGATTGAGACCAGCGTGGATGACTCCCGTTACTTTGCTGTCCGGTCGGTCAGCCTGCCGGACGGACGGGTGTGCGTCACCGTCGAGTTCCACGTCGACACGATTGCCGAATGTCTCGCCCAGGTGCAGCGGCTGGCCGCCAACCCAAAAATCAAGTTTGCAATTACCCCAACTATTGACCTGCACTGGCCGGTCGCATTGGAGCAGCGTCGAGGCGTGGTCGGCTATGCGGAACTGTTGAAGTGGACGGTCGCGGTCAAGCAGCTCATCGATCAGGGCGTGCTGGTGCACACTGGGGAGGCGATGCTGGCGGAGCATGTGCAGCGTGCCGTGGCGGTCAGGTCGCAGAATGCGGTAGCCCTATCCAGCCAGCGGTCGCCAGGGCCGATTGAGTTGGCACGATGCATGGTGTGGGCTGCGGCGATGACAAGTCGGCCGCAAGCCACCGGTAAACCAATGATCGTGACTGCCAACCGCTAACCTCCGCCTTGCCTCCGGTGGCGACCTCCCTGGTAGCTGCCTTTCGTCGGGATCGGGTCCGCTGCTTGCCCGTCACCGGAGGCACTTACACGCCATACTGAACCCATGCCACTTTTCCCCCGTTCGCACCCAGTGCAGAAAGCCGCTGCGTCCGGCTCCGGTATGAACGTCGGCGCTAAGGAGATCGGGAACTTCACGGTCTACGCAACGTCGGAGGCGCGTCGACGTGCGATGAGCATTCCTACGGTGACTCGTGCCCGTGACTTGATTTGCGGCACGATCTCCAGCCTCCAGTTGGAGGAGTACCGGTGGATGTGGAACGGCGACGACATGGAGCAGGTGTCGCAGGCTCCACGGTCATGGCTGGCCCGTCTTGACAAGGGCGTCTCGAACAACTTTTTGCTCGCGTGGTTGACCGATGACCTGCTGTTCTTCGGTCGAGGCTTTCTCTTTGTGACCGAGCGGTACGCGGACGGCTACCCGAAGAACTTCACTCGTATGCCGTCCAACATGGTGACCACGCTTGACCAGCAGGCAAACGGTGGCGTGTTCTACGGCCCGTCTAAGCAGATTGAGTTCAACGGCATGCCAGTGGACTACCGCGACGTCATTCAGTTTATTAGCCCTAACCAAGGTTTGATTTACACGACCCCCAAGGCGATTGAGACGGCGCTGAAGTTGGAGCAGGCGCGCTATCGGAACGCGCTGACCAGCATTCCGAGCGTCGTGCTCCGTCAGACTGGTGGCGAACCGCTGTCCGGTCAGGAACTGGCTGACCTTGCCGCAGCGTTTGACCAGGCACGAATCAACAACCAGACGGCCGCGGTCAACGAGTTCATTGAGGTCAAGGAGTCGTTTGCGACACCGGACAAGATGATGCTGAACGAATCTATTGAGTACAGCTCTAAGGACTTGTGCCGCTCGATTGGCGTGCCGCCCTACCTGCTTGGCATTGCCACCGGCTCGTACTCGTACACCAACTCCGAGTCCGCGCGGCAAGACCTGTACATCTTCGGCCTCAAGCCGCTCATCACGTGCATCGAGGAGACCCTGTCGTCGGACAACGTGCTGCCACACGGCACCGGCGTCAAGTTCGACATTGACGACTACCTTGAGTCAGTGACACCGTCGGCGGCGATGCCGGAGGTTGAAGAAAACACCCAGGAAAGGCTTGCCTAATGCTGAAGTTCACCGCTCCCATTACTATTGACGCAGCTGCACCGGACGGCGCACCCAAGCGCACAATCACTGGTATCGCAGTGCCCTACGGCGTGTCAGCCACCGTGACCGACGGCACCGAAGTCCGGTTTGAGAAGGGCGCACTGCCCACCGAGGGCAAGGCCCCCAAACTGTTCCTGTACCACGACGCAAGCCAGCCGGTCGGCCTGGTCACCGAGCGCGTCGACACCGAGGAGGGCATGCTGTTTTCCGCCAAGATCGCAGCGACCGCAGCTGGCGACGAAGCGCTGACCCTTGCGATGGAGGGCGTCCTCGACTCCGTCTCGGTTGGCGTCAATCCGACGAAGTACAAGTACGACAAGGACGGCGTGATGGTCATCACCGCTGCCGACTGGCTTGAGCTCAGCATGGTGCCAGTGCCGGCGTTCGCTGGTGCCGCGATCACCGACGTCGCTGCCGCCGCACAGGAAATCCACACAGAAACCCCAGACGTCGCTATCGTGACGGATGAAGCAACCCCCAAGGAGATTGAAGTGTCCGAGTCCCCCGCAGTGATTGAAGCGTCCAGCGTGAGCGCCGTGTTTGCCCAGCCGAAGGCCGCGTTCAGGCTCCCCAGCCCCGCCGAATACATGGCGTCGTTCTCCCGCGGCGGAGCCGACTTCGCGCAGCTCAACGCCAACATCCAGGCTGCTGCGCCGGACATCACCACGGCGGAGACCCCCGGCATCCTGCCGGAGATCATCACGGGCAGCGTGTACGACTCGCTGAACCCCATTAGGCCGTTCGTCAGTGCGATCGGGACTCGCGCCATGCCGGAGGCCGGTGGCACGTTCCGCCGCCCGAAGATTTCGGTGCGCCCCACGGTCACCCAGCAGCCGACCGGTCAGAACAACACGCTTGACCCGTCGCTGGTTGAGGTGTCCAACAACAACGTCAACAAGCTGACGTTCGGCACCTACGTCCGCATGTCGGAGCAGGACCTTGACTGGACCGACCCGGCGTCGCTCAACATCGTGCTCCAGCAGCTCGCCATTGCCTACGGGCAGGCCACCGACAACTATGCGGTTGACCAGATGGTTGCTGGCACCACGCAGTCGGAGACGCTGGGTGCGTACACGGCTAAGGACCTGATCGAGTGCATCTACGGTGCCGCCTACCAGATCAGCAACGTCTCAAACTACCTGCCCACGCACTACTTCGTGTCACCGCTGATCTGGGCGAAGCTCGGAATGCTGGTCGACGATCAGGACCGTCCGGTATTCCCGTTCGTCGGCGCAACCGGCCTCAACGGGCAGAACGCGCTCGGCACGTCGTCCGCAACGTCGTGGAACGGCAACCCGTTGGGCCTCGTCCTCGTCGTGGACAAGAACATGGCTGGCGGCACCGGTGCCGGTGGCCTCAACGGCGTCGTCGGCCACGCAGCCGGCCCCGCCGCAGGCTTCGAGTTCTACGAGCAGCAGAAGGGCGCCATCAGCATTGACGTGCCGTCCAAGCTGGCCCGCGAGATCGCGTTCCGCGGCTACGTCGCCACGTTCATGGCGGACGCTACCAAGTTCGTCAAGATCGTCAAGTCGTAACACGGTAGGAGGCCAGCATGGCCGCCTACACGGTCACACATAAACAGCTGACAGAGAACTACGCCGTCCTCGGGCTCCTCACTGCGACGGAGCTTGAGGTCGGTGGGTCCATCGTTGTCACCGGCGTCGACGCAACGTTCAATGGCACCTACACGGTGTATGCGTTGCCCCAGTACCTGCTGATTGGCGTCGACGACGAGGGTGACCTGCTCTACGACTACTCGGTGCTGTTGACCAACCAAGTGCTGTACGCCAAAACGGCTGCCACGGTGGAGCGGCAGGCCGCGTCGGGCACTGTGACCTATACGCCGACCTGCACGTGGGTGTCAACGCAGGAACTGACGAACTACCTGAACATCACGGTCGCATCTGCCAATGACACGACGCTGATCGGGCAGGCCCGTGAGGCTGCCAACCAGTTTTGCTGGCGCCGCAGAATGGAGGCTTCGTACGTCGACTCGTTGACGGTCGTTCCATCGGCGGACGTCAAGTTGGGCGTTCTCATGTACGGTGCAGCCCTGTACCGTGCCCGCGGCTCGTCCGGCGACACGTACGCCACGTTTGACGGCATGGGCACCCCCACCGTCGTGGCGCTGCCAGCCATGGTCAAGCAGCTGCTTGGCATTGACCGGCCTGCGATCGCCTAATGCCTGGCACCGGTCTCATAAATGAGGCGCTTGACGACCTCCAAACCACGCTGGCAACGATTACCGGTGTCCCTGCGGTCCGTGATCCGCGGAACATCACCCCTGGCTGCGTCCTCATCGGCGCCCCATCGTTTACGGCGTGGAACTACAACATTGTTGAGTTGTCCGTGCCGTGCACCATCATCTCATCGGGCCCAGGCAACCAAGACGCCCTCGACCAACTGCTATCCATCGTGGCGCTGGTCATGGCCAAGAACGTGGCAGTGATTGACGGCCGCCCAGCCTCCGTCGCGATCGGCGGCGTCGACGCGCCTGCCTACGAGTTGACGGTCAAGATGCAAGCCCAAACAGCCTGACAGCCGTAGAGTAGAAACCAAGAAGGAGACCCCCAATGCCCACCAGCACCTACCTCTCTAACCCTGTCGTCACTGTCAACGCAGTGGATCTGTCCGACCAGTGCACCGCGGCCACGTTCACGCAGCGCTACGACGCGCTCGAGGCAACCGCATTCGGTGACACGGCTCGCAAGTTTGTCAACGGTCTCGGCAACCACGAGGTGACGCTGACGTTCTACATGTCGTATGCCACGTCTGAAACGTTTGCGACGTTGGAAAACGTGGTGGGTGGCGTGTGCACGGTCATCGTCAAGCCGACCTCTGCAGCCGACGGTGCCACCAACCCAGGGTTCACCCTGACGGGCGCCTACCTAGGCGAGCTGCCGGTCATCAACGCGTCAATGGGCAACCTCAGCACCGTCGACGTCACGTTCGTCGGTGGCGTCTACACCAAAGACGTAACCCCGTAATCGTCGGCTCAGCCGACCCGACAGGAAGAGCCACATGAAATACACGCTGCGCTACAACCTTGCCGACCAAGAACCAGTAGAGGTCACCACCTCCTTGAAGGATCTGGTGGCGTGGGAACGGCGCTACAAGAACAAAGCGTCAAACCTCATGAACGGCATCGGCTTTGAGGATCTGCTGTTCCTTGCGTGGGAGGCATCCAAGAGTCAGGCGATCGTCGTGCCGGCCGTGCTGGACGACTTCATCAAGAAGGTCCAGAACCTTGACGTGATCGTCGAGGAGCCAGCAAACCCTACCGAAGCGGCACCTGGCGACGCGGCCTAGCAGAGCTGCTGGTCGCTGTCCGCTGGTGGCCGCCCGACGTGCCGTTTGATGTCGACGACCTGTTGACGGTCGGTAAGGTGCTGGAGGAACGCAACAAACGGAGAACCTAGTGCCTGCAAGCGCAACGATTGACGTGGCAAACGTCAAGAACGTATTGACGACGTTGCGGAAGGTTGAGCCGGAGCTGTCGAAGGCGTTTAGGGCGGAAGCGCAGACTTTGGCGCAGCCAGCCATTGACGCGGTACGGGCACGCTATGACAAGGTGCCGCTGTCGGGTATGGCTCGCAAATGGGACGACCGCGGTAGGCAGGTGTTCCCGTTCAACGTGGCGAAAGCCAAGCGTGGCGTGCGCCTACAGTTTGACACCAGACGTAATGCGGTCGGCGTGCTGAAGATTCAGCAACGCGATCCAGCCGCTGCAATCTTTGAGACTGCAGGCCGTCGAGATATCAACAAACTCCAGTTCTCCCTCGACGCCGAATCCAACCGAGGCTGGGCGCTGATTCAGCCTGGACGAACACGCATCATCGGACGCGAGGTTTACAAGCAGGCTCGGCGTGGCGTCACCGACAACCTAAAGCGTCTTATCCTCGACGTCAGCCGAAAGATCGAAAGCGACCTGTAATGGCAGTTGAAATCCCCATCATCTCCGAGTTTGACGGCAAGGGTGTCAAAAAGGCTATAAAAGAGTTTCAGCAGCTGGAGGGCGCTGGGGCTAAAGCCAACTTTGCGCTCAAGAAAGCCGCGATGGCGTCAAGCGTTGCGTTTGCTGGTTTGGCTGCCGGTATCAGTTTGGCGACGAAAGCTGCGATGGAAGATGCCCAGGCACAAACCCAGTTGGCAAAAGCCCTAAAGAACACGATCAATGCCACCGACGCCCAGATTGCCTCGTCGGAGCAATACATCTCGACGCTGTCCCGAGCGAC